>Ga0214542_1000190_pt1 | contig 95856 bp, 36 predicted proteins | sample CNSS1metaG_FD_160096 | JGI IMG/M metagenome (GOLD analysis project Ga0214542, IMG submission 160096) | Root nodule microbial communities from cowpea collected in UCLA plant growth center, Los Angeles, California, USA - CNSS1 | ecosystem: Host-associated > Plants > Roots > Nodule | place: USA... | reverse complement strand
TATATATATATATATATATATATATATATTTAAAACATACAACAATAACAACCATTTTTGTCTAAACCAACACTATAAATCAACTTTCAATTCCAATATTAATATTTTCCTTAACCACTGACGCAAACAATATTCATATATTAAAAGATTTGTATAGATATAATATAATAATACTAAAACTCAATTACATATATCCATATAAACACAAAATCGTAATATAGTAATACCTTATATATAGAATCAAAACCATGAGTCAAATAAAATAACATTATATATTAAAAATCATCAAATCCCTATGAACAAAATGTTAGTTTTTAATAACCATATTTTATTAAAAACCCATTGTATCAAATATTTAATCCAAATAAAATACAATGCAACATATACTCATATTTAACAAAACCTCAAACACATATATATATATAATCACCTTATACATTTAATAATGAATATTCATTATACATTTTTATAACAATATAATATTTAACTATATTTATTTTATTAGTATGGATAAAAAGATATATATGATTGTACATGGATGCTGACATTTTTAAAATTTAGAAAATATGAGTTATTATAAATATTATGAAAATAAATATTTCAAAATATATTTTAATTTATTTTTCACATGTATTTTATATTTTGAAATATTAAGATTGTAAATAAATATTAAGATTATGCATGCACATAACAATCAAGTGAATTATTTTTTCAAACATAAACAAATGATTATATAATGATCATAGTTTATTAAATAATTCAATGAAGACAACACACATGTAATGTGAATAAATTTTGCCTAACTAACCAAGCTAATCCAACACATCAAAATAGAAAGGGAGGAACAAAAGCTATATCAGTGAACAAGGAAGAGAGTATTGGAATAAGGAAAATACAACAAAATGTGGCTAATGGGGAACACATGTTCTTTATTAAAAGTTGTAACTCATAGCCCTTCCCTCCAATGGCTTTCTTCTTCTACAATGCAACACTCAACTGGCGAAAGTGTACTAAAATGAGAGGCACTAAGAAATTATAAGAATAATCTCAATGCCAATGCAATAAAAGAAAAACAAAGACTTAATAACATGAATATGGCGAGAGATTTTAGGAGTTTTAAGAAATTAAAATATAATGTTCAATTACTTATAAATTGAATTCTTTTTACTTTTTAAATAGTTTATTAGGATAAAGTTTATAAATAATAATAATAATAATAATAAATGTTCATTATACACTCATTTTACATATACATTTCATAATATAAAAGAAATTTTGATTCTTCTTACTTATACACTAGCGTAACACAAGCGTTATCGCGCCTGTGTGTATGCATTTTTTAAATATGCGTGATATTATATTAGTAGGTAATAATATTATAATGTTATTAAGTTAATACATATATTAAAATTATATTTATTAAAAATAAAGTGAAATATATCAGAACAGATAAAAGAATAACCATTGATAAACAAAGAAGAAAAGAAAAAGCAAAAACATCTGATTTTATAAAAAGTTTGTAAAAGTAACGGTCAATTTTTAAAAATTTAATTAATTATTATATTTAAAGGGTAAAATCGGTATTTTGAAAAGTGGACACAAAAAGGAGAATCCCCTTTATATATTGTTATAGATAACCCGCAGGGGCGGAACTATGTGGTGACATAGGGGAGCCACGACTTCCCCATTTTTTTTATTTATATATATATATATTTATATATTTTTTAAAATTATATTTATATATTATTTATATATTATTTATATTATGAAAAATTATAATAAAAGAGAAAATAAAAAAAATAATGGAGACATTGATTTATAAAAGATATTAGGGTTTTTTTTTTGCTATAAGATCTTCCCACCATATAAATTGTCATGAAAGTGTGTGAAGAGAAATAAATACAAAGTGATACAGTGGGAAATAGAGGTTGAGAAACACATAGATTGAGATTGAAGTATACATTCTTCCATGATATCTCACATATGAAGGTTAATATCTTATTATGAGTAATGTATGTTAAATTTATGATTCTTTTTAGGATGTTTCTCCCAAATTAATATAAACCCAAATTATGGTTCTAGGGATTCTTTTATGAAATTGGTATGAACCCTAATTATAATTTTTCCCAAATTATTATAACTCTTAATTATGAAATTTAGGGATTTTGTGTTTTTCGCTGCCTATGGTAGATTTTTTTTTTAAGTTTTGAATTTATACAGTGTTGCTTATTTAATTAAAGTGGTATGGGTTTTATTCTGTTTTGCAATGTGATAATTGTGATTTGTGAATATAAATTTTATTTTTTCTAGATAGGCGAGATGTGATAAATTTATATTCAAAAGATTATGATAAAAATAAAAAAAATTGATTCTTTTTTTTTAAGAGGAGGGTTTGTGATAAAGATGAAAAAAATGCATTTACGTTGACTTGAGAAATTTCATGACAACCAAGAATTCAAGACAATAAAAAACAAATCTCTAAAGTTCTTAGAATTACATATAATGAATTTAAAATTCATTAGAACGCGATTCGAGAAAAACTGCCTCAAATTTGACAATATCACCAAATCAAATTGATGAGGTACGAAAGGCTTATCTAAAATGATATTCATGGTTCGATATCACGATATAATAGTGAATGATAGTAATTTTTTTTTTGAATCCCACTATTATATGTGTTTGTTTTAAGTAGAGGAAATGAAAAAAAAAAAGATGAAGAGTTTTTTTTCTAACTAAAAAAAATTATATTTAACAAATCTAATTTGGTACCCCTACAACTTTTATCCAAGTTCCGCCACTGATAACCAACATCAAACATGCATATTTTATATAGTAATAATACCACAGAGAATTCACTTTAAATTAATTAAATTATAATAAAAATAATTTAATATATAAAAATGTACCGCACCGAGTCGGCCTAAGCCTAATAATAGTAGGTGTATCACACCTGGTCGGCCTCCGCCGAATAATAAGTAAGCATCATGTGTATGCTAAAAGTACCCGGACCAAAACCACTAAGAAGCGACACTGGTCTAATAAGCCAAAAACAACCATAGCGGCCTAAGCCGTTAAAGGGTGACCGGCTCAGGCCGACCACTCTATACAAACAACCAAGAGCTTAGTAAAAAACATAACATTCCAATACAAGTCACCAGTCTCCAACGACCGATCTAAGGGCCTGGGCTAAGGCCCAAGCCCACCTACGACCCAATCAAGGGTTCAGCCCATGACGTGGCCAGACATAATTAATGATTTATAAATACACATGGACCCCACGAATTAAAGGTACGCATTCATTACTTCCTTAATCACTTGATTTGACCTTTTGAGTAGGGATGACAACAGGGTGGGGCGGGCACGGGTTTCGCTATCCCATATCCATCCCCGTAAAAAAAATCATCCATATCCCCATACCCAAACCCAACGGGTATCAAACTTTTGTCCTCGTACCCATACCCATACCCATTTTATTACTACTTCAATATTAATTTTAATTAATTTTTATAAAAATAACTATGATAAAGGAAACATAATATTATCAAATATTCAATATTAGAAGGATGGTTGTTTCTTCGATATCAAATACATTAAAATAAATTATAATTATTTACATTTTATATTATAATACAAAATAAAATTTCATGAGAACCAAAACAATTATTAAATTTGCAGATATTAATGAAATATAGTTGATAAAATTTAAAAATATTTTTTTAAAAATATAAAAAAAATATTCAAATTAAAATATATTTTAAATGTTTGTTTACTTCAATCTTTTAATTGCTAATAAATCTCTTTTTTATACACTAATAAAAGTTATAATACATCATCTTATCAAGATGATACAAAGAACAAATAATAATCATAATAAAAGTTTAAAATAAATTATAATTGTTTATATTTTAGATTATAATACCAAATCAAATTTTATGAGAACCAACACATTTATTAAATTTATGAACATTAATGAAACCTAGTTGATAAGATTTAAAAATATTTTTTTTTAAATATAAAAGGAAAACAAATATTCAAATTAGAATATATTTTAAATGTTTATTTACTTCAATCTTTTAAATTCTAATGAATATTTTTTTTATACACTAATAAAAGTTATAATACATCATTTGATCAAAATGATACAAAGAACAAATCATAATCATAATTTTGTTTTGAAAATCTTCGTTATAGAAAATGAAACATTAAGAGTTAAATAAAATGAATTAGACAATCAATCAAGTAAAATATCTTTAATTTGTTTGTTTTTGTCAAAGATTGACATAATTCAATAATGGTCAACAAATCCTTCAAATTTGAATGGGTATGAACATCAACAATGAAATGTTGGAGTGAAATTTTAAACTAATCATATATTTATCAATATACCTATTTTTTTTAATTTAAGACAAAAAAATAATTTATCATAATCTAATAAAAATTGAGACGTAATTACTAACAAAAATATATAATAGTAATAATATTATATATTATAAATAAGAGTAAAAACTTTACTACTAATAATGTTAATAATACTAATAGTAATAATATATAATAGTAACATATAATAATAATAACAATTATTATTATTATTATTATAATACTAATATTTGTTATAATTTTACTACTATCACTATAAATAATATTTATAATAATAATAATATTATTAATAATTAGAAATACTAATACTTATAAAAATACTACAAATAATAATATTATTTATAATTAATATTATAGTTGAAATCATAAATAAATGAAAAAATAAAAATAAATTGACTTTTGTAGGATTTGAACCTGGGTCCTTTTGTACCAGAGTTTTAAAATGACGAAAAAACTAATTTTTATTACATGTGTCAATAAAAGAAAATGGGTAATGTAGTAATTTTGGTAGTATCTTCTTTTCTTAATATGTGATAGATTGGTAGTATCTTCTTTTCTTAATATGTAATCGATTGGTAGTATCTTCTTTTCTTAATATGTAATAGAATAGATATTAAAATTTTCTTTTGTAAATATTCGCGGGTACTTGTGGATATCCATGGATACTAGCAAAATATGCGGGCACCCGCATACCGAATACCCGCACGGATATGAGTACGGGGCAGATATTTATCCAGAGGATAGGGTACGAGGGACTAATACTCGTATCCTACTTGCCTCGTTGACATCCCTATATGTGATCTTTCAAATTTAGGGAGTCTTTTGTGCAATTTTTTGATCTCCTAATGGGACGAAAACAAAACCCCTAATTTAGTAGGTAATGTTACTTATTCTACAAATGAGGATCATAATCCAATTTATAACTATTGTCAATCAAATACCGTATTATAATAATTATTATTCAGTCTCCCGTTAAATAAGAAAATTACGATGTCTACACAATAACCTTTAATGATAATTATACCCTTACTTATAAACTTAATATTAATACATCACCTTATAATTTTAATTAATTAGATGATGGCTCTAACACCTATAAATAATATATACGTAACCCAAAAACTCTAACATTCTACTTTGCTTTTTTTAAGTTTTTGTTCTCTCTTCTCTTTGTCTCCATCTCTCATGATCTCATCTTTTTTTGGATATTGATCATGCTCTACAATAGTTAAAAAACTCAAATCATCTCAACTTAATAATTTTACTTACAATTTGTAGGTGTTTAGTATTTCTTTAGCTTAATTTAAGAGTTCTGTTTAGAACATAAAGTTTAAAGAAATGGAAGTCACCTTATATCATTGTGGTGTGAAATTTGTAACTATATTCGCTTCTTCTTCTTTTTGTGCAAGTTTTAGTAGAGGAATTTGGTTTTGCACATTAAGTTAAATGTTCTTTTGTTCCATGTAAGGTGAAATTATTTCAATAAAACTAAAATAACTTGTGATTGATGTGTGTTTAAAATCATGTAGTTGCACGTAGAATCTAAATCTTTTGTCTCACATGATAGTGGAAGGTTCTACCATCAGACATGTAGCTCGAAGTATATAATGACATGCAGGAATGATGTTCTCTAGTGACCTGTTAAATTTGAAGTCCAAAATTTCATGTTGGATTATGATTTTCTCATTTGTCTAAATGTAGTCTTTTTTTTTCTTTAAGTCTTAAAAGTGGAATCATTATTATCTTGCAAGAGGAAAATCTTATGAAATAACATGGGAACGTTGTTTGAAGTTCAAGGAGATAGTTTTGTTTCTATAAATGTTTATATGCTGGTGCAAAATACTTTTTTTAAGTCGCCAAGTAGCAGTATAATTTAAGTCACACCAATGATCTCTTTGTTTGACATTCTTAGTCAATGAAAACAAATATGTTCAAGCGAAGGTATTATTTGAGTCACTCCAATAATTGTTTTGTTTAATACCTTTTTTAAACAAAAGCACAAAAACATATGTACTAAACAAATGTATCATTTGAGTCATTCTAAAGAGTATTTTGTTTGATATCCTTGCTTGGAAAAAGCATACAAGCTCAAACAAAGGTATCATATGAGTCACTCTAGTGAGTGCTTTGTCTTATACCCTCACTTAGCAAAAGCATACACACTCAAGCGGAAATATCATTTGAGTCACTCCAATAAATTTTGTATACCCTTGGTGAACAAAAGCATATGCGATTAAGTTTAGGTACTACATGAGGCACTCTAGTGAGTGTATAACTTGATACTCTCGCCCAATAAGACTATTTTCACTCAAAAAAATATTAACTAATGTATTTAAAGAATAGTTTTTTTTTGTTTATTTAAGTATTTGCGTATATGTGTGTGCGCGCGTTTGTAGTGCATGCATGTTTGTGCACTCACGTGCACATTTGTTTGATGAATAAAGATGATGGTTTGTGTGAGTTTATGAATTTCAATACTAAGTTGAATAAATTTATAGGTTGTTGATTATTGATAATATCTTTTGGTAGTTTACCTTGTATTGTCTATTTATATGATAATCTACTATAATTATCGAGCACGCGACCAAACTCAAATCCAAACTTTGTAAATATGTCTAAAAGGACATATAAATCAATGATTGACATTATATTTATTTTGTAGGTAAACGACAAATAAAATAGTGATATTTCAACTATTGTTCACATTAGCATTCTACCTGACCTAATAATGAGTATTATGTATAAAATTGTTGACACCCATGACTTGGTCTTTGGGAAATGGAATTCTCTTACTCTGTATTTTGAATTTTAAAAAAATGGTGTAATTCAACACCAAGTTTAACAAAATGGTGCAAGTCTTTACAAAATCACAATCATGGGTAAGTTGTGCTAAGCATACATAACTTTAGTCTAATTGGGTTGAAGCTATGTCATAAAAAGACAACTTTGTAGCAAACACTTTCTATGACAGTTACAATATATATTTTTATGACAGTTATATAGGCAACACATATACAAACAACATAAAAAGTTTAAATTTGTTATCTCGATTTAAAAGATTCATCATAGAAATGTGTTTTTTTTCTATTATTATAATGTAATAATTTTCCTATTTGCATGACAAATTCCCTGCATAATATATAACATATACAATTCCCAACCAAGGAGATTTCAAATAAATGAATACAGTAGAAAAAATATTAAAACATCACAAGATATTTACTTAATATTTTTAGAAAACATCACAAGAAATTTTATAAACTTCTAAAATACTCTATTCAAAAAGTGAAATAAATATTTGAAATGTAGAAAAATAGGACCTCTAACCTCTTTTGGATGTTGGCCAACGAAAACCTAATTTTCAACAACTTTGTAGTTTAGTGCATCATCATCTAAGCTCCACAAAAAAAAAGTTATGATCAATTCAATCTTTTTCACCACCAATTTTTTGCATTATAGAATATATAATAATATATGAAATCTAAATACTTTGCATACAAATATACATAAGTGGAAGTTGCCACACACGAAAAATTGACTCAAGAATCATTTTCTACCTAATTTTTAGTGAACTTTGCGAAATTGGTATTAGTAGTAAAAACTAATATAGGCTAAAGATAAAATAGAGTAATCTAAAAATATTTGTGGTTGGGCAAAACTATGAAATTAAAATGCCATCTAGCAAAAACAAAAATTCATTTAACAATATGTAGCACAATCTAGTAGAAAAAAAAATGCAGCGAGCAATATTTAGCACAAACCTTGAGCATCTCCAAAACCAATGTTTTCCACAAACTGCACCTCATAATAGGCATCTCTCTCTCTCTCTCTCCCTTTCCTCTTTGCATTTCACAATCTCCCATTTCAACTTCAACAAAATCACCCATTTGGATTATATCTAACACATATTTGTCAAGGGAACTCTTAATAGAACGAGGAAGCTAAGAAACTAACTTGTCGAGGAAGGTGCGAGATGGTAGATCTAATCCACCTGTAGGAGAAGCTCGACAACATTTTCGTGTTGGATGAGCTCAAATCTAGGGTTCAAATTGGTGCATCATGTTAAGAGTGTGAAGCAAAAAAAAAAATGTCACTACACTCTTATTATGACGGGCACATTTAGAACCATCATAATAAGTATTTATAATTTACTACAAAAATATCATTGTGTCACTTGTCATGGCGAGTGGATTTAGAATAATCATGTAGTACTTGTAATTTATTAAGTTGTTAATAATTTATTACAAAAATATCATTGTATCACTTTTTATGATAGAAGGATTTAGAATTTTCATAATATGTTTTGTAATTCATTACAAAAATGTCACATTTGTTGCTTTTTATGAATGGTAGATTTAGAACCATCATAGTATGTTTTGTAGTTTCTTACAAAAATGTCAATATGCCACTTATCATAACGTGTGAATTAGAACCATCATATTAAGTGGTCATAAAATGATATGTTTTCACTACTATTGTTGTTAGGACCAAAGTCGTTCTACCCTCACATGAATTTGCTTAATCTTAATATGTTTGCTTTACTTTTTGTTTTCACTTAGAGCAAAGTTGTGCCACCATAATACAACTTTAGTGAACTTGTGCATGTGAGAGACGACTTCACGACAAAATTGGTTGTAGTGAAGTCATGTGGTAGTGACATAATTTCATTATTCTCATGTCCTTATGTTCTAGGTACCATTACTTAAATTGTAACATTGAAGATTTCATTTTACATGACAGAAAAATTTCTAATGTCTGAGTGAATGCATAAATCTGGATAATTTAGTATAAGTTATATGTATGTTAATGGTTGAGAATTGTTTGGTGATATGAGAGTTGTTGTCTTAGATAGTTGGTTTATAACTATTGAAAATATATTATTATATGAGAATTGTACATGTATGTTTGAGTTATCAATAGCTTACCTTCATTTGTTTATTGATTGTTGTGTCTATTTAGCAAGAATCACTTATATGACGTGAGTAAATGAGGTTGCAAGTGGTAATAGTGCCACTGAGTAGTTTGTGGGTTGAAGTTTATAGTTTCGTTTAAGGGAATATACATAATTATATGATATGGTGTAGTTTAATATTGTTGTCTCATATTTTGAAAGTTACTAACTCATGTATTTTGAAAATGTATTTTGAAAGACTTTAAATTTTGTGACAGGATTGTAACTACTATAATTTTGTATGCTCATGTATATTTCTTCTATTTATGGTTAGGTTGTGTAATACTTATCTTGTAATGATCCAAAAGAATATAAATATTCTATTTCCTTGAATTGTTACACTTGTAAACAAAATAAGCACGACTAATAAAGTATTTTTTTTCTAATATCTTTCTTCTTATGTTATTATATTACATTAAATATTAAATGATAGATTTAAAATAATATTATTTTAAAAAATAAAAGTAAAATATATTTTTTAAATATATATATATATATATATATATATATATATATATATATATATTTGAAATAATATTATTTTAGGAAATAAAAAGAAAAAATTAAATATATATTTTCTAACAGAAACATATGAGTAAAAATATATTATTTTTTGAAATAATATTATTTTAAAAAATAAAAACAAAAGTAAAATATATTTTTCTAAAAGCAAAACTAACGATTAAAAAGATAAACCAACTTTATAGGGACATGTGACAGAAAAATAAATATAAAAAATAAATTAATAATAGTCAAATAACTAAAAATACAAAATTTTTCAACGAAATAAACATGACTAAACATATATCAGATAATGGGAAAAAAATAATAGATAATTTTTTTTAATAATTATTATTTATTTAATCTTTACGTGCTAAAAGTATAAAGAGTATTCATCTATAAGAATATTATATTATAATTAATTTGGTATAAAAAAGATAAATGTAAAGTTTTATTATCAATTTTTTTTAGTACAAAATTATTACATGACATTGTTTCTTATGTGGCAATGTAAATAATATATTATTAATAAATGTATATTTTTAATATAATTATATTTTAAGAAATAAAAATATATTTTTGTAAATAATTAAAGGACCAAGTAAATAGAAATATAAAGGATAGAATTAAAATGAAAAATTTTATAGAAAAAAATATAATATTTTAAAAATAAGTCATTGTTGGACATAATAAATATGTTGAAAATAGGTTAAGTTTTTTTTTTAATGATGATTAAAATGTGTTTAAAAACACACATTAAAAAACTATATTTATTTATTTTTAAAATGAACTAAATTTTAAATAATTCTTAAAAATGCATATTATGTTTAAATTGTATATTTTTAATTTATTATTTTAAAAAATTGAAGTAAAATAATATATTTTTTATAATGATCAACTATATTGATTAACATAAAAATTTTAACTTCATGTATGAATCAAGTTTTGAAAAACACTAGAGTGACAAATAAAAAAAAGAGTATTATTCAAAAACAAACAAATCAATTATATGAGTAATTACTATTTTGATATATAAACATGATATATAAACATTTGTAATGTTAATAATAATTCTGAATTTTTGTTAATTTTATTTAATTTAAGTATCTAAACTTAATAGTTCCTTTTTAGATATCCTTATAGGTACCCGCTTCCCATGGTGCATTGTATCATATTTGGACATCTCAATTTTGAAAACAAAACATATTTCGACAAGCATGAGACTTTTTAGTGACAAAGGGGTGACCATCCTCTTCCTCCTAGTTCTTATTTTATATTTATATAATTTAATACATAATTTGAATTTATAAAAAAAAATATTTTAAAAATATTTTATATTCTAATTTTTTTTATACATCTATATCTATATACAAAGGAAAAGTTTTTTTTTTTTGCTGTGCACGTCTACTTTTTAATTTTACCTTTTAAATATTTTTTAAATAAAAATATTTATTTTATTAATATTATTTTTAAGTGATTATTTGTTTAATTTAACCATTTTTTAAAGCTTATAAATAAAAATTAATTATAGTAAAATTATAAAATTATTTATGTTTAATTTTATAATTATAATAATAAAAATTATTATAATTTTTTTTATTATCGTAAAAAGATAAAGAGTAAATACAATGTTTTTACTAGTTTATATAAAATTTTTGGGATTACATTTTAGTTCTTATTTTCGTTCAAAAATATCAAATTGGTCATCTAATTTTTTTAATTTTCAATTTGGTCCCGATTTTGAAAAAATAATGCAATTTGATCCTTTTTTATTAAATTTCTTGAATCGGATCAAGGTTTTTTCATTAAAATTGAAGTTGTGAATAAGAATGATTTACTTTGTTGATGTAATTGACATAATCCTAATGTAAATTTTGATAAAAATTACAAAATTACATCAATTTTAAGAAAATCGGAACCAAATTGAGATTTAAAAAAACAAAATGACCAACTTGATATTTTTGGATGAAAAAATTGACCAATAAAGTAATTCAACGAAAATTTTAGCACTCCATAATATGTCTGAAAATTGGACACTAAGTAGGAGAATAGTATCATACCTTATAAGACAATTTGATTCCATACAGTAACAATATTAATATTAATAATAATAATAACAACACTAAAACTATAATAACAATTATAATAATAATATTAATATCAATAATAATAATAATAATTACATTTTATTTCATCTTAATTTTAATTGTAATGGTAAAATTATAATCTAATAATTTTACCTGATAAAATATTTTTTTATCTATTATATGCATCAAATTATTCAAAAATTTTCACAAATTTTACTTTCAAATCTATTCTTCACTTTTGATTCTTCATTTCTTAAAACAAACAATCTGACCTTCCTCTCTCTATCTATCATCTAAAATTCATCCGCTCATTATTTTTCAATTTGATTATCGGAAGCAAACTTAATTCTTAAGTGTGAATTAAGAATTGTTTGATGATATCTAATGTGTGTATATTTGTGGGTTTGTCTTTGACTGAAAGTTTAAGAAACTGAAAATAAGTAGTTGTTGGCTTGTTATGCACATGGCATACATAATTATCATTATCATTGGCGTTTAGGGAGCCCCAATAATTTATATTAACATTTATCTCCATCTTTCTATTTTCTATATTAACATTAATCTCCATCTTTCTATTTTCTTAATTCTTAAATCTCACAAATACACACCTATAGACTATTTTCTATATTAACAATCAATTAAGAGATCATTAAAATAGTGTAACCGATCTTAGAAGATCAATATGAACTAACATAAGTTAATTAGTGACTAATTAAGTAACGTTGACCATATTGTGTCTGTAGCTGGATTTTCAAATCCTGCAATTTTTTTTTTCTCTTATGTAGACGATGACTCATGTAAGTTGAATCTTCGTTACGTTTGTCCCCTTTTTTTTTTTCTCCTAATTAAGAAATTAATAATATCCTATATTTTTTTAAAAATATAGTTACAATCATATAAAGCATTAAGCATTGAAATAGACCTAAACACATTAAGTTTGAAGACATTTCTTGTATTCATTCCAATTCAACTAAGGGTATAAGGTGATTTTACAGCAATTCAAACACATAAAGGTGTCAGACTTTTTTAATATAGTACTAGGGGACATTCACTTACACTTTTCATTTTACTTTTATTTTTCTTATATATATATATATATATATATATATATATATATATATATATATATATATATATTATTCTTAATGTACAGTACAGCGAACACTGAAAATATTTGTTTTTTCTATTTTAGTACAACTATATATTTAAAAGCAAAAACTATACTGACATTTTTTAATAAAAAAATAAGTTAAAGTATAATCTTTCTCTCTATTTTTTAAGATTTTAATACTTAGATTTTGAGATATTCCCTAATGTTTGACAAAAATTATCAATTTAAAATATTTTTTATAATAATTACTAAAGATGTTTTAAATGAATATGTTAAATCTCAAAAATTCAACCAAAATAAAATAATTAAAACGAAACAAGAAAAAAATTTAATCAAAATTACAGTTTTTTAATAATAGAAGTAAACTTTCCCTATTTTGTATTATTTAGGTTAAATTGTGATTTTGTCCCCATTTTCATCGATTTTTTTTTATTGTCTCAGTTTGGTTCCTATTTTAAAAAAATTGATGCAATAAGGTCATTTCCGTTAGGATGGTAGTAGTAGTGGCATGTGATACTGTCACTGCTACCTCACACTATCACTCTATGGCATGGTGTCAACTTGACGTGTGACAAATTTTTTTAATAAAAAAAACATAAAAATCAAAATTAAAAATTAAAAAACCACAAAATGACATATAACACCTTTTTTAACATTTTTACTACAATACTAATACGAAAAGGACTTGATTGCATCAAATTTCTTAAAATAGGGACCAAATTGAAATAAATAACAAAATGAACCAAATCAATATTTTTGTACAAAAATGGGGATCCAAGGCACTATTTAACCTATTATTTATGTCGATTTTTTTTTTGGATAATGATATTTTGATCCACTTTTAAAACATCACTCCAATCACCCTTCAATTATCTATTTTTATTTTTTTAGTGGTGTCATGTGATGTGATGATCTAAGGATGATTGTAGTGATGGGTTAGAAATAAGTCAAAAAAAATGGGTCAAAATATTGTTATCCTTTCTTTTAACCCCTAAATAGTGCAGTACAACATTTTTTAACCTAGGCCCTCTGATCCCTTGAATGCAATCACAAAAATAAGAGAGATAAAAACATAAAAATAAATAGATCAAATAAATTAAACATTTGTAAAAATAAGAATAAGACAAAACTTTAACTTCTTTAATGCTCGTTTCCAGATATCTACTATACAATGGAATTGGCAGGGTGTCAAAGTGAGTCAACCCATCTCACAGAGGTCGGCTCACCACAGGTTGAGCTAAAAAAGGGTTAGCTCAACCCAGCTCACTTTTTTGGTGAGTCAAAAATTTTGTAACCCGACCTGAACCACCATGTTGGTTGGTGAGTTAGTGAGTTGGCTCACTTTCAATTTTTTTTTTTGCAATTTATTTTATATATTTAGTGCATTAAATGAGAGAAAATTAACTCAATTTATTTTTTATAATAGTAGAATCAAAGTGTTCACTTGATTATCGAAGTATTATTATGAAGACAATAGTTAAAGATTAAAGTATCAACATATATAACTTCACAAACAAATAAATCAAAGACTCAAACTATTCAAATATTATATAACAACATTATAGTATTTTAAAATTTGAAATTTTGAACCTGCATAATGAGAAATAGTAAATAATTATAATTTTTTTTAAATTGTAAAAAAATGTTAGTGGGTTAAGTGGGTCAACCCACCTTCAACCCGTGAGTTGGGTTCAATTTAACCCACTTTCGAAAACAGTAAAATTTTCTCAACCTAACCCGGCTCGAACCCATGGTGAGTCAGGTTGGCTCACGGATTGGAACCCATTTTGACATCTCTAAATATGAAATATGAAATGTACTAATTGAATAAATTAGAAAATAAGGCGTATTATCCTTTTTTTTCATTTAATTCTAACTACCTTGTTGTGTCTATGTCAAAGAAATAATGTATTGACCTAGTAAGAACATTGATTGATCTTGAAAATTAGACAAAAGATAACATCATTTAATTAAAAAAAAGGTTAAAATACCTTTTTGGTCCCAATTTTCAACAAGTTTTGTTCAATTTGATCCTTTTTTGCTAAACCCGTTTAAATCATTAAATGCAAAAAAAAAAAAAATTTGTTAGAAGCTTATTATCAGAGCCAGGTTTCAATCCTGGGACCTGTGGGTTATGGGCCCACCATGCTTCCACTGCGCCACTCTGATAGTATATTTCTAAAACATAAAGCGATAATAATTAAAAAAACAAAGATAGTACACATTTTCGTATGTATAGTATACATTCCCTCATAAAAAAAGATGCATTATAAATTTCTAGTGGTTTTAGAGATTCCAAATGATTGTTTACCGAATATTTCTCGATGTATAGAGAAATGTCCAAGGTAGGAAAGGTGGACAAATATATTGAATGAAATGTAATGATTGTCATGTATTTCTACATAGGTCTTTTCCTTGTGAAATTCGTTATGTTCTTCGAAAGGATGTTTGTGAGACCCTAACTGAACTAAGTCTTTATTTTAAATATTTATGGTCTAAAACATTGTGTTTAGAAACTTTATACTTGTTAGAACAATATGTAGTTTTATGACATATGGTCCATTTACATTCTTATTTAGTACATGAGGCGAAGATTGCAACTTAAGTGCAATATTATTGGATGTATCCAATGGAAAACTACCTTCGTAGATCAAATCAAATGTAAGAAGCAATATTGTTCCAACATGATGTATAATTTAATCGTATATTACACAAGAGTGTGTGCAATTTTATTTGAGATATTTGCATGGAGTTGAGACAATATTTTATATATATATATATATATATATATATATATATATATGGAAGAAATTACGAATTCAAAGTGAAAACATGTTCTTGAACTTTGAAAACCACTACATGAAAAAAAATATATTGAGTTAAATGATGTAGAATTAGAGCCAGTCAACAATTATGTTCTCTAAAACTGCAACGAACTCTCACCCTTTATTGAGCTAGTAATTTTATTAAATTATACATGCATATTATCGTGGCTATGTACAATTCATTATAACAATGTAACTTATCATCAGACTACACAAACATGAATTGGAGAAAGGAAATTCACATAAATGTGCAAGAGAGACATCAAAGAACATTTCTATCGGTTGTTCAAACAATATGTAAGAATTAATTCATCCTTTGTGGATATTATTATATAGCTTAGACACATTTACCTCATATTTTCCCCTGACTTCCATTTTTGAAAAGGGGAAGTGACAAAAGACTAATTGAGTCATTATTCCAATCGTAGGCCAAATTCATGGGTTTTTCGATGTTTAAGTTATTTGTTAAATGGTTGAAGGTTTAATGAATAGGATCTAGCCAAGTAGTGTATTATGTTAAAGACACTAAAGACCAAAATTTGGTAGTAGTAGAAGTAATAGCGAAAGCTAAGCCACATTAGTAGAGGAATTTATAAAATTAGTTGTGTAAAGATGACAAAGACGTTAACTCAATCTCGTTTATATCTAATTCTTGAGATAAAGACTATGGGTTTTCATTGGATAGAAATGACTTAGCTTAATGCTCAACTAATGGAAATACTTGATGTCTATGACAATTATTTATTACAACTACAAATAATTGAGTATTGTTGTATATTAATTTATATATGTGATGAATAATGTTTATTATTTTTAATGTCAAAAATTTAAATGAATCATGTGTATTTAATTAGAAGAAATAGTTGTCATAGTTGGTGGTGACTTTATCCTTCAAGTATTGGTTAAAAGTTTGAATTTGAACACTATTGTTTTAACTTATTTAGTTAAATTTACTTTTTGAATTGATACAATGGAATTGGCAGGGGTGTCAAAGTGAGCCAACCCGTCTCACAGAGGTCGGCTCACCACAGGTTGAGCTAAAAAAGGGTTAGTTCAACCTGGCTCACTTTTCTAGTAAGCCAGAAATTTTGTAACCTGGTCTGACCCATCACGGGTTGATGAGTTAGTGGGTTGACTCACTTATCATTTTTTTTCAATTTATTTTATATATTTATTGCATTATAATGAGTGAATTAACTCATTTTTTTTTAATAGTGGAATTAAAGTATTTACTTAATTCTCGAAGTATAATTATAAAGACGGTAGTTAAATATTAAAGTATCTAAAATATCAATATATATAACTTTGCAAACAAATAAATCAAACATTCACACTATTTAAATATTATAGAACAACACATTATAGTATTTAAAAATATGAAATTGTGAATCTGTATAATGAGAAGTAGTAAATAATTATAACAATTTTTTTAAATTGTAAAAATTGTTGGTGGGTTAAGTGACCTTCAATCCGACTTGAACTCGTTTAATTCGTGGATTAAGTGAACCGAGATCAATTCAATCCACTTTTAAAAAATTAAAATTTTCTCAATCTAATCCCACTCAAATCTATCATGACTCAAGTTAACTCACATATTAAAACCGATTTTGATATTTCCATAAATTAGGAAGGACGGATTCGTGAGTGCTTATTATATTTTTATTCAAGGATTTAAAAGCAATTAATTAAAAGTATGAATAAGCGCAATCTCGACTGAAGATTTATGAAATGTAATTATGTCATTTTAAATGAGAGAAATGTAAATACGAAATGTAAAGATGTAAGTATGCAATCGGGATGTTATATATTATATGTAAATATATTTTAAACTAGAGAAATGTAAATATTAAATAAGAAAAATTATTAAATTTTCTTGTAAGAAAAAGTCAACGGTCGGTTCATTATTAATTATCAATGCTGATAAATGCCTTCATTGATTCATTCATTAATTTCCCTGCTCCTTGCTCGAATTAAATATTTTCAATTTCGAAAGTCAACTGTCTGTGAGGTCACACATTCAGAACGAATTAATTTAAAAAAAGTAATTTGGTAAAGAAGAAAAAACGTACACCTTTATTTCAATATCATATTTTAGACTTTTAATTAAATTAATATAGTATTTTGATTAACTTAGTATAATTATTAATTAATTTTTGTATATGAATTAATTATAACAATATTTTGATTAAATTAATATAATTATTGCTAATTTTATATATGAATCAATATGTCAATTATAGATATTAAATTGTCACCAATCTTGTGATAATATGAAAAAAAAATTATCACTTATTTATGATAGAGACACATAATAATTTTTTTTCAAGATTACGATAATTTAGTTAAATCAGTTTAATCTTTTGGTTAAATTAGTATTAAAGCAATATAAGTTAATATATGCAATTTTAGTAATTTACACTATTTATTAAAAAAATTATTATATTTTATTAATTATACTTATACAAGATATATATATTTTGACATGATTTGTCAATTATACTATTTTAATTTTAATTTTAATTTTTATCTATCTTTTCCATAGTAAAAAAAGTGAAGATGCGTGAGAGAAAAATCTTGTATATGTAAAAGAAATATGATTCATATACACCAAAAGAGTGTACTAACACTTGTGTTGTTTCGAGCGAGAGAAACACAACAAGCGAAAATTTGCAATGAAAGTTCAAATTTCAACGTAAATAAGCACATATAACAAGGCGATGTTTTAAATTTTCTCTGCATTCATGCGAAAACTTGTGAAGAAATCAAGTAAACATTATACATATATTATATTTTAGGTAATTAGTTTTTATTATTTTTTATAATAAAATAATATAACATAATAAAAATGATCAAATATAAATTATAATGATTTTAAATAATAGATGTAAATAAAATAAATAATAATAATTACAATATAAATAATAATAATAAAATAAATAATAATATCAATATTATTATTATTATTAATCATTTAAGTTTATCAATCAAAACATTTTTTTAATTTATTAAATTCATTACATCACTTTTAATAACTTTGATATTTCATTTCAAATCTCTTATTTCTTATCATTTTTGTCTTAATCTAGATATTATCACTCTCGACTCTCTTCTCCCTTAAACACATTACCTCAAGAATTTGAATTCTTCACTGACTTTTTTTTATGTTATTTTTCTATGTCTTCAAATTGATGTTTTAAAATATATTAATTCTTTTTTAAAGTTATAAAATAATGTGTTTTTAATACTCAGTAAGCAAAAGACAACAACAACAAAATCCAATAGAAAAATTGAACTTCTCTCTCAAATCCATCTTAAAAAACAAAAACACCCATGAACTTACATGTTTCAAGCTATTTTAATAGTGTTTAGAGGAAATTTAAAAGAATTCATCGTTCATATATTCGAAAAAATCTATTAGAGTACATTGTATTAAGAAGAATACTTTAAATTTAATTCAACCTTACAAATTCAGTTTAGTAAAATCATTACAAAAAAATTGAATAAGATATAAACCTTTTTTATATATATAAATTGATATTAGAACGCATTTAAGATGTTTCGAAATCCCAAATTCATTGAGACATTGTTAGAGTCGATCGATGTACTTATGAGATTTGTTCGCTTTTGAGTTTGCTTTTGAGATTTTGTCGTTAAAAAGCACTTCAAAGGATTCAAAGAAGAAGAGATATTTAAATGGTCCTTAACCTTAACTCCTAAACAATGTAGAACTATTAGGTGTACTAGAGTCGAGGATTAAGGTAATTTTCTTCCCTGTCAATATTTAAAACTCAAGTTCATAAAGACATCAGTAGGATGAATCATTGCATTATAAGGTATTATCCGGTTTTGAAAACTTCAATTCTGTCAAAAATTTATCTCTAGAAGTTTATCATTAGATAACTTTTCAAAAGATAAAAGGAGAAACTTAGGTTTGTACTTTTGTGTAAGGGAAATAGAAATGAAACAAGAACAATATTTCATTAAAGAAGTAATATTTATAATATTTTTATTTGACCAATGTCTCAAGAATACCATTATCATATTTAGAAGGGTTCATTTATATAATTTCCTAAAGTCTTGCATAAACTTAAAAAATGAAAACTTGTTGAATGAGTATACTGCAGTATTATGTATATAAATAATCTCTTACGAGAATTAAAAGAGGAAGAAGAAAGATACAGAGTTGAAACTGAGGAACCTTGAATCGATCCTAAGAGAGATGACAGCATCAAAGCCACATGCAGTTCTTCTGGCAAGTCCCGGCATGGGACACATAATTCCGATGGTGGAGCTAGGGAAGCGCCTCCTCACACACCACTCCTTCCATGTCACCATCTTCGTCGTCACCACCGATTCCGCAACCACAACCTCTCAGATTCTCCGACAAACATCCAACCTTAGTTCCCTCAACATTGTCCATGTTCCTCCCATCGATGTCTCCGACAAACTACCACCCAATGCTCCCGTAGAACTACGAATCGGGTTAACCATAGTCGAGTCTCTTCCATTTCTAAGCTCCTCCATCACATCCATCAACAACTTTCCTCCTCCTTCAGCTCTCATCGTTGACATCTTCGGTCTTCCAGCTTTGCCCATAGCACGTGACCTCGGCATGCTAACCTACGTTTACTTCGCCACCAGCGCCTGGTTCTCTGCGGTTACAGTTTATTTTTCGGATACCAACAAGAAAGTTATAGAAACACACGCCGAAAGCCGCCAACCGCTTTCGATTCCCGGCTGCACGCCGGTCCGGTTCGAGGACACGCTCGAATCGTTTTCATCTCCGGGAGGGATCATGTACGAGGGTCACCTTAGAGCGGCAAAGGAGATCGTAGCCGCTGATGGAATTCTGATGAACACGTGGCAGGATCTGGAGCCCGCCGCGACGAAGGCGCTGAGAGAGGATGGGGTTTTGGGACGGTTTACGAAGGGGGAGGTGTACGCGGTTGGACCGTTGGTGAGAAGCGTGGAGAAGATACCGGAGGGTGGAAAGAAAGGTGGGGTTTTGCAATGGTTGGACGAGCAACCGGCTGAGTCGGTGATCTACGTGTCGTTCGGGAGCGGTGGGACAATGTCGGCGAAGCAAATGAGGGAGGTGGCGTTGGGGTTAGAGCTGAGCCGGCAGAGGTTTGTTTGGGTGGTGCGGCCACCTCGCGAAGGTGACGCGAGTGGCGCGTTTTTCGACGTGGCGAGTGGCGTTGACGCTGCAATGAGTTACTTGCCGGAAGGGTTTGTGGAAAGAACGGAGGGGGTGGGGGTTGTGGTCCCCATGTGGGCCCCGCAGGCGGAGATTCTGGAACATCCTGCGACGGGGGGTTTCGTGACGCACTGCGGTTGGAATTCCGTTTTGGAGAGCGTGGAGAACGGCGTTCCCATGGTGGCGTGGCCGCTTTACGCTGAGCAGAAGATGAATGCTTTCATGCTGTCGGAGGAGCTTGGGGTGGCGGTGCGCGTGGCGGAGGAGGGCGGAGGAGTGGTGGGAAGGGAACAGGTAGCGGAGGTGGTGAGAAGAGTGATGGTGGAGGAAGAAGGTGCTGCCATGAGGAACAAAGTGAAGGAGCTGAAACTCAGCGGAGAAAAAGCATTGTGTATGTTTGGGTCTTCTCATCACTCGCTTTCTGAAATGAGGAAAGAGTGTGAAATTCATCTGCAAGCTTCTTCTTCTTCTTCTTCTTCTTCATCTTCATCTTCAACATCATCATCATCTTAATTATCTACTTCACTTCGAGTCTTTTCCATTCTTCAATCTCTTTTGCCTGTTAATGGCTATGTGACACTGTTTCGCAATTATCTCAGTTTGGATTCAACATAAATATTACCTTATCAGAAACTTTTATGTTTTCACTGTCTTGTTCAAATTCCTGATTAACTTCTTTAATATTTTGCGAAAAATATACGTATAAACCTCTTTTTTTGTACATAATTAGTCTTTTCTATTTCTCCTCTTATCACGCATATATATCTCATAACTTTATATAATTTTATCTCTTTTAACATATCTTATTTTCTCTTTCGATGGGTGAGATGTAAATATACATGAAATATATTTATCTATTTAAAAATATACTCCATTAGTCTACTTATAGAATTAAAAGATGTTAAATTCTCATATAAGGAAATTAAAACTTATTTATCGATTTGAAAATATAACAGCTACTAAAATGAAGATTTTTTTATACTATAAAACTAAAAATATATTTTAAAATTATTTTTTCTGTCACTTTTTTTTACCTATCGTGTAAAATGAGGTAATTAGTCGTGGGTTGAAAAACTTTTAAAACGAGTTTTTAGTTTGTTTGTTGTACACAGAGACATGAGAATATTTCAAAATTTGAAAAAAAAAATACTATGTAATCAAAGGAGGACAAATAAAATATGTTATAGTCCATGATAATGTTATTTTATGAAGTTTAAATAATCTTGTACAACTCTTTCATTTCATTAAGTCAATGATTATAATTTATAATTAAGAAGTTGATACAATATTCATACAGACTGTTCAACATACACTGAGTCATTATTACACAGATAAGCAGTTTTCTAATAAATAAGATATATTTTCTTATATCTTATGAATTATTTTCCTTTTATAATATGAAATATATATTTTAATTAACAGACTACTGTATAATTTTAGTTAACTAGATTTTGAATAAATGCAGTGATCGATCTTGATCGATATCATCTTAGAAGACAAAATAATATATCCAAAATTTATATATTTAATTATTATCACTAATACAATAAACATAAATACATAATTTAGGATAACACCGGGGAATACTCTAGCCAATAAAAAAAATTAAACCAACTAGATTAAAATCTCCTTGAATTTTTTTTTAGAAAAATAATAGTTTTCAAGTTGTATTTGATATGTACTCCATTTTAAATAAGCTCTTCGAATCTCATCTAGTGACTCGTGGCTCATTGGATATTTCCATATTTGAAGATGTTTTTTCTGGATTACGTTCCAAAGAATTAATATAGAAGAGTTGAATTTGTCATGTTTTCATCTTCACGAGTATATTCCCTTTTATCATTTTTAAAAAATGAATATATTATTTTATTCTTCATCAATATACGTATTGAAAATAAAATAAGACTAAAAAATAATTTATCATAATCTAATAAAAGTTTGAGAGACGTAAATACTAAAAGAAGATTCGATGATAATCAAACCACACTTAAAATCCAGTTATAAAAAACACATAGTGCAATATTTCTTCTTCTATGTTCATAAAATAAAAAATTAATATACAAGAGGTTCATTAAATAAATAATAAATAATTAAACTAATATTTCACTATCAAGTGAGACTAGAGAGAATTACCTTCTTCGTTATTTCTTTGAGAATGGAAGACAACAACTTAGAGATGAGAGCAAAAATAGTAGATCTTTTTATCTCCAGAAACAAAAGAAAATAGGTTAGAATGGGAGATGAGAACAATTTGTGAGAAATTCAAGACATGTAATGGAACCACAACTAAAATCCAATTATAAAAAAAATACAGTACAATATTTTTTCTTTTATGTTCATAAAATAAAATATTAATATAAAAGAGGTTCATTAAATAAATTATTAAACTAATATTTCACTATTAAGTAAGATAAAATAATTAGCTTCTTATTTTCTTCTTCGAGAATGGAATAGATCGGAGGAGAAATAAGAACAAAAAAATAAATCTCTTTCTCTTCATAAACAAAAGAAAACAGATGAGAATGAAAAATAAGAACAATTTGTGAGAAACTCAAGCCATAATAGAAAAAAAAAATCTTAATAAATCTTTTTATTCTTTATTATGTTTGATTTTATATTTTATTATTTATTAACTTTAATTATTATATTTATAAAAGAAATAAAATATTTGATTTAATCATCATTAATTTGTAATATATTATCTAATATCTATAAATAAAAAAAATAAAAATACCTATAATATAAAAAAGTTTCAAAATCCTCCGCCACTGATATAAATAAGTGAATACAATAGAAAAAAAATGGTTAAAAGCCACTGTATGGATAGAATTTCTACATATAAAAACACCAAAAAAATATATAAAATGTAAAAGCATGAAAAAATTTAATTCACTTTTAGAAATCATCACAAGAAATTTTAGAAATTTATAAATAGAATTTGGTAAGTAAAATAGATATTTGAAATGTAGAAAAAATGGACAAAAATACTAAAAAAAAAAGAAAAGAGATACTAAATAGTGAAATTTTGAATTTAGGATCCCTGACCTCATTTGGATGTTGGCCACCATAATAGAAATCCAATTTCCAAAACTTTGTAATTCTGTGCATCTTCATTCGAGATCCACAAAAATATATACAAGTAGAAGTTGCTACAAAATAAATTTGACTTAAAAATCATTTTTTACCTGTGTTAGTCAATTTTGCGAAATTAGTACTAGTAGTCAAAACTAATATAGGCCAAAGATAAAATGGAGTAAGCTGAAAAAATTGTGGTTGAGAAAAACTCTTAAATTAAAATGCAAATCAACAAACGCGAAATGCATTTAACAATGTCCAACACAAACTAGTAGAAACGAGAATGCAATGAGCAATATCTAGCATACACATTTAGCATCTCCAAAACCAATGTTTTCCACAAACTACACTTCAAAATAGGTATCTCTTTATTCCTCTGTTAATTGTATTTCACAATCTCCCTTTTCAATTGCAACAAGATCGCTAACTTTCTCATTTCTAGTCAATGTGGAACTTAGATTCACATTTTCTTTCGCTGGAGAGATACAACATCAATGAGACCTGAGCCCAACCACATAAGGCATTGACACTATTCTCAACCCAAAATCTTAAGGCGATGAATTATTGGTCTTTATTCTTATATAGTGTTTTACTTTCTCATTTCTAGCTAATATGGAACTTAGACTCATATTTGCATTCCTAACAATTATGATTGATGGATTTAGGACTGTCTTAATAAATATTCATAATTTATTATAAAAAATGTCATGGAGTCACTTGTTATGACGGGAGGATTTAAAATCGTTGTATTAAGTACTTTTAATTTATTACAAAAATTTCAATGTGTCACTTATTATGGTGGGTGGATATAAAATCTGGGACGGGTTTATTTGGCATTTATTGATTGCAGATTTGTGAGTATCTTATCATTGAACATGATACTAGAATAGATAACTAATTGATTGTGCATCTAGATATAGAGTACATCATTGATCATTCATAACATAAAATTTTTTATCATTAAGGGTTCTTATTAAAGTTTGGACTTGTTGCTAAAACATTAAGGCTTATTACATAAGGTGTGAATACTATAGTAGGAATTAAAAGAATATTTTTGGTGTTTTTGATTTGAATTAGATCATGAAACCCAACCTGAGTGAAGCTTTTATCTTATTTTCTTCTCAATCAAGTTCTTTGTTTTCATTTTACCAATTCCTTTTAGTCTTTACAATTGAACTATGAATTGATTTTATTTTATTTTTATCTCAACCTAAAATGTTTTGTTATTCTCACCCTTTATCAGTAACTAACCAATTAATTTAATTCACATTAGTCCTTATGGAATACGATATCTAGATTTGTCCATTGTTTTAAAAATTTAAAAAAAAGGCTTAAAAATTAAGAGAAATAGTTCTGTTATCAGCTCCACGGTGGACATCAATGTTTCGATTCCAAGTCTGATGATAGAATCATTGTCAATCACCATACATCCAAAATATTGTCCACTTTGAAGTGTGTGTTTTGTCATGATTTTGTCATCAAAACACCTCTCAGAAAGTGAAAAAAGTATTTAAACCATCTTAAACCTCAATTTTTGATTGATGTGAGACCATTAGACGCGGAAGAAACAATTTCCAATACTAATACTAACAACATTTCATATAATTATAATAAAACTAAATTGTAATAACGAATTTTTTAAAGTTTGTTACAAATTAAAGTATAAATAAAAAATTATAAAAGTGATAATCTTATGTGGTTTGATATTGTAGCAAACCTTGCAATAGTTTTTATTTTCTTTTTACATAGTCAATGAACATTATTAAATAGAAACAACATTCTAGATGGAACCTAGTAACAATACCACGTCGCAGCCCATACACAGTTCACATGGCACTACAATGATTAGTCACACTAAAATAATGTTTAATTGCCAAATGTTATATAAGCTTTTCTAGCAAACAAATTTGAGTTATTCATCACACGTTTTACCTGAAATTAAGACATAGAATGCAAGGTTTACTAGGTCCAATCTAATCCGAGTACTCTTTCAATTCATAACAAAGCCCAACCCGAGTAAGCTCCCACGGCCCAATCACAATCCAGTAACTAATTAACGGTTTTTGCATTCTTAACCCCGTTATTACTACTACCTTCATCTTCACATTATTAATTGAAAGACTAAAATACCCTTCGTTAGTGTAGTATGTTATTGTCCTCACTTGTGTTACTGTGAATTCAAATCTTTTACTGATTTTTTTTTTTGTGTGATTCTTTATTGAACATTAATGTTAATATATTATGATTTTTTAATGTATTTTAAAACATTAAAATCAGTATATTTTGGGGCCTTTAAAAAGCCTAAACCCTCCATCAGAAAGATGGTAAAAAAAACTAGAAAATTTAAAAAATGGGTACTCTAGAAGTGGCCATTGAAATATACTATAGAGGGTAGAAAGGTCACTTTCAAATTCATGGAGTGATAATAGTAATATATGGGGTGCATGTAGTAAAATCTTGAATTAAGTTACCAATTGACCCAATCTTCTTATTCTTTTTTATTCACATCCCTTTGACTAAGCAAGTAATTTATTTATTTTTTCTGTCAAGAATTTCTAGAGTTAATGTTCAGAGACTAATTCCTTTGAGAATAGTGAATGGTTATTAATTCAATAAACTTTCCAACACAATACAGATTAAACATAAATTTCTCCGCGGTTTATTGACATGTTCCCTTATATGTAAACTAATTTTTTGGACATGTTTTATATTTTACAAAGATTCTTTCTTCAGCTAGAGTTGTTGAAATTAAATGTAAGAGTTTGAAATGAAAATAATAATTGGATTTGAAAATAGCTTTCACATTTGTATATAATATAATTTTCTCAACCATAGTAACGAATTAAACTACGCTACTTCTATTATCATGAAGGAACAATGTTTATGAATATGTTTTTAAAGGAAGAGAATATTTTGTTACTTACAAGAACGATTAGTTTTGTATAAAATATTTTCATGAAGGAATAATATTATGAATATTGTTTTTAAAGGAAGAGGATATTTAGTTATTTAAAAGAATGTTCAGTTTTGTATAAAACTCCTCTAGGGAAATATTATGGGGACCTTAATCAAAGTTCATTTTGTTTCTCTGTGTTTTTACAATTTTTTATTTAGTTATAGACCTTAAATGATTATTAGTTAATATAAATATAAATAGATTAAGCCAATGAGAATATAAGTTTAAGTACAGAAATATAAGTAAAAATACATTTTGATTTTATAATTTTCATCTCTAATAAATTAATATTATTATCATCAACCTTATGAATGCACAGAAACTATTTTGACACCTACACATTAGGTGTGGGTAAAAATAATTTTATTTTGAAAATGTTTTTTTTTTCCTGAAAATGTTCAATTTAGGGTTAAAATAAGATTTATTCTCTAACTTGTTTTAAATTTTAAATAAGCAATTTTATTTTACCTTTCAACGTTTACAAAAATTTGCCCTTTAATCTTATTCGTTTCTCACATTAAAAAATTATATATAATACATTTCTCTAACCATTATTATTTTAGGTGTTGATTACACTTCTTTCTCTTGCATTTGAGTCTTCTCATCGGTTAACAAATTAATTAATTAATTCTTTGATGGTTTTCATTTAGATTCGTTCAGAAGAACTTATCATATTGTGAAGAATTTTATCATTTAAAAACAACATCTACAAGGTGAATCATCTTATTATTTATCTTACCTATACTATTCAAAATGTTGTAGAATGTTTAACTAGTTCAAAGATAATGTGGATGGAAGTAATATCATATTATTATTTTTTGAAGTGATAGGGTATGAGATGGTTATATTTTTTTTTTCTAAACTATATAATTTTTAATGGAAAATCAGTTTTTTTTTTATTTATCAAGAATGTAATTCTTGCATTTGACAAACTTATAATATAATTTACAATTTGATTATTCTATAAATTATTTATTACAATAATAAGTTAACAACTACTTAAATAAAATCTAAGCATTTGAATATAGTATTTGATTACAAGAACCTCACATACTTAAAAAAGCTGAACAAAATATTTAATTTGTAATGAGAAAAATATAGCATTATTTACAATATAGTGAGACTAATTCCACCACCAGTTTTTTTTTTTTTTTTTTTTTTTTTCCATACACAAAGGTTGAAATTGGAAAATCAAATAGGTGACATAAACCATCGGACAGCTAGCATTTGAAAAACATATATACAAAACAATACGTCATGTTATAAAATGATAATTAATTGAAGGATGTAATTTAAAATTAGGAATTTCTTTTATGTAATTAATTTATTATTTATGCATGTGTTCACTGTCATAAATCAATATAAAAAAAAATCATAATTTACAGGACTTAATCAGTGATTACAATAAAAGTTTACAAACGTGAACAATTAATAAACCAAACAATTAAGAAGGGTAATTAGAAATTGGAAACTAAGTTAAAAAAAAATAAAATAGGGTACTGAGATTTAGTATCGAAATCAAATTTGGGAAGTATATGGTCAAGTCAATAATTACAAGAACAAAAGTTAATATATCTTTTTGTACCCTTTCTTTGCATACATTGCAAAACCTCTAAAACACTAACCTGACAGATAATTATTAAAGTAAAGTTATTAAAGAAAAGTTGGGTAAGTGAAGGTGTTTTACTAACAAAAACTCAAATTTATCGTTAATTTTGTTTTAAAATTTTTTTTCTTAAAAAATACTTATAAATTTTGTTGAGAAAAAAGTTTATAAGAATTTATTATATTTTTTTTTGTAAAATATTTTATATAAAATATTTTTTACAATAAATTTTATAAAAAATACTTATAAATTTTATAATTTTGTAAAAAATAATATTCACGAAAAAATTATTTGTCAATTAAAATTAAAAAAAATATATAGAAAAAAAGTCTTTTTTTACAAATTTGCAAAAGAAATTTCTAATAGATCAGATTCATCAATCTAAATACCTAACATTTCAAATCCAAAAGGCTCAGTTAAGTCTTAGTTTGTAACAAATCTAAGTACTTTTAGAATGCTATAAGGCCAATTTGTCAAAGAAAATCCCAAAGGGTATCCATATATATATATATATATATATATATATATATATATATATATATATATATATATATATGCATTTTCTGTTCAATCTGATAATGATATGCAGATAACAGCTAACCACCCTGCAATCACAAGGTACTGACTGCATAATATATCCAGCAGATCATTCACCATAAGAAAAACAAAAACAAAAAAAACTGAAGTTATGAGTACATTTTTAATCAAAATAGAAGTTTAAGTTGGAAGTAATGCAGATTAATAATAACAGTAAAAACCAATTCTGATTAGAAAACAGTGCTATATCTTATCAAAGTGTTCAAGTATACTCCTTTCAAGAAACTCATGAAATATGAAGTACAAAAAAAGAGAAGAAGAAAAAGGGAAGAGAGGAAGAAAACTAATTAAGCAACAATATCCTCAAAAAGTATAGCAGAAAGGGCACTCCCTATAGTTTTTGTATGTACAAAGAACAAAATCTACAAGCACATGCAAGCACCCTTGTTTTCCCTTATATATATAAACCTCAAAACTCTTGCATCATGATGATCACAATAAGAATCCAGGATTGACCCAACAAGCCAATTCTCTTTTTCATCATCAGTCCTCAGGGATGCTCTGAAGTGCTGGTCTCCATGGCCGTTGAAGTGCTTGGAAGCCTCCACTGTGATCCATCAACTGAGACAAAACCTGCTCCACCTTCAAGTCCCTCACGTCCACTTTGCTCAACAACTCCTCAAGCTGCTTCTTACTGATCTTGATCTTCACCTCCATCGTGGTGGCGCTGACAGCACCAAAAGATCCCTTATCTGCTGAAAAATCCCAATCCTCATCATCATCACTGTCATATCTGCAAGACGATTGGCTTTTCAAGCAGTTTCCCATTTTGCAGAAAGCTCGAGAGTGTGCTTGTGCAAAAGGAGAGAATGAAAGAGAGAGAGAGAGAGAGAGAGAGAGAGAGAGAAGAAAGAGGAAGAATGAAGGTTTGTTTGTTATGTTATGTTATGATGAATGAAATGGTTGAAGAAAAATGTAAAGAAGGATAGAGGGTTACAGAGAGAGGTGGAGGATATATAAGAGATGGGTGGTGAAGGAGAGAGTCACATGAGAATGAGTCAAACTTAATATTTTCCACGTAAGGAGGTGTTTGGTTGTGTGTGTTTTTCTTTCTATCTTCTCTTACGTGGAAAAGTTTTGGTCAAATGGATCCCACCGTGGAAACTGGCGGCTTTTGGCTTTTGCGTTTGCCTTTTCTCTCCAATGGAAAAGGAGCTTTATAGAGTAGTAGTGTGCATGGGCATAACGTAATATTATGCTCTGAATTTTAGCTACCAATTTATTACTGTTTGATTTTTCAATAACTTATTATTCATATAATTGATTTGTATGTAAATCACCAGAATCCCAAATGTTTAAATGAAAATTTTTATATTTTAAATTTGAATAAACTATTGTTTTAATAGACTTTTGTATATAATAGTGTTTTAAACTATTGTATGTTTTATATTTAATTTATCATTATCTATATACAATTAAATATTATCTCACATATTGAAATGATTTTTTTTTTGATTTAAAATTTAATTTATAATTTTAAAGCAGTTGCAAAATGACCATTTGATACTTTATGGTCAATTTTTTGGTTGTCTTTTTCAATCAAAGAATTCACCGGAGAATTAAACAAAAAATAAACAAAAAGCATATATACATATCATGTATTTACGAATTAAAGAAAATCATATTTACAAATTTTTAAAATTTATTTAATTAAGGATTAAATTTATTAATATAAAAGCGTATAGCTATAAATTAAAGGAACTAAAAACAAATTGTTTTAAATAATTAATGTGTTCCTTAAATATACGAGATGATATTAATTCAACCATTAAGAATGAATATTTTAATTTAAACTCCATAGATGTAAAAAACAAATTAGTTTCCAATATTACAATCTAATAATAAAATAGTCTGTAGTTTATTATGTTAAATTGATTGGTAAAATTATATTTTAGTAACAAGATAATTTCACAAAAATAATTACAAGATGATTACACCTTTAATCATTTAAATAAATAATTTACTTATTTAAATACTATAATAATTTATTTTAGTACTGAATTAGAAAGCACGCCTATGTCAGCATAAGTTACTGTTTTTTACAACAATATATTCGTTATTCTTAGCCTTTTCCAACAAGGAAAATAATATTTGTCCTTAAAAAAAGTCAAATTGACTGCATAAAATTATTTAAAAAAAAATTATTAAAAGTTATATATTACCAAAATAATCACTAATATCTTCAATATTACATTTCTTTTTGTGTTTTAAACATGTCAGTCGTTATAATTTTAATATCTTCTGAATAACTAAATTTTAGTTTTTTCTTTTCTTTTAGAAAATAAAATTATATTTTTCAATAATTAATGCAACCCTTCTAAAAAATATAGAAACTAAAAATATTGTTGTACCCTACCAAACAAGTTTGCAGAGCACGTGATTCATGAAAAATATTCTCGCACGTCAATTTGGAAACATCATTTATTGTAATAGTTTATATTCAATTCGCTTTCTGTAAGAATTACTGATTTTTTTTTAAATATTTACAGTATTATTAAGAATGTTTTGCAGCATATACCAGTTTTATTTTTATTTTTCTTACAAAACAAGTTAAATTTTATAAATTAACTACCATTATAGTTATGTTTTCATACTTTCATTTCATCTGAACTCCATACGGTTTTACTCTCAGATGTTACATTATTCCACTCAAAACTGTCCTTCATGGTTCAAACATTTTTTTTTATTGAATATTTAATTGATTGTACATGTCCATTATAAAAGTAAAATGAATGTTAATTTTTATATTTAATTGTTTATAATTTTATTTTTTTATTTAAATGATGTATGTTTATAAAAATAATCATTGAGAGTGATAAGACTTAGATGAATTTGTAGTCATATTTTTTTATTATACATAAACAAATCATGGTTTAATTTGCAAATTAAGTATTGACAAATATATTATAAACAAATATCCTGCTATTTTATTGATGGTCAAAGTCACAAAATAATATAAGTGATGAGAAGTTCAGGAACATTGATCCGTTACTGTTGGTTTCGTTTGGAAATTTAAATTTTGTATTGGATCAAACGTCGCTGAAACATTCATATGAGTATTTCAACAAGTGTCATTTAATATTTTGTTTTTGAATGAATGCATATTTTTAATATAGATGTATTTATGATATGTATGGTTGTTGTATGTTAGTATTTGAATGAACTTTAATCTTTATAATTTGTTAATTAGTATTTTTTTTCTATACATTTTCTTACACAGTGAAAACTTGTTTCAATAATACTTTTTGGCTTGTAAGTTACAATAACATTATACCGTGTATACAAGTAAATAAGTAAATATAAGTATATCGAAAAACATATGTTTATATATATATATATATATATATATATATATATATATATATATATATATATATATATTTATATAATAATTTATATCCTTTATTGGCTTTAGACTAAAATAAATAGTTTTATGAATTCTATAAAGTTTTAAATACATATGAAAACACTAAGAAGATAATTTTCTTAAAAATAGATATATAGTCTCAATGTTCTTACGAGACTAAAACATTTCACAAATCACATGTATCTAATTTTTTAGTGGATTTAGAGGATAAAATGAGTGGATTTGGAGATAAATTTTATAAAAGTTAGTGAGTGATATAATAGATTAAAAAGAAATTAATATATAGAATGCGAAGATTACTAAAATACCATTGATAATAAGAATATATGAAATGATTTTTTGATTAGTTAAAAATATTAAATTTTAAAAAACATTATTTAATAAATTTTAATAAAAATATAAATTACATTAAATTATTATTATTATTATTTTTATAATAATTACTATTATTTGAAATATTATTAATTATTAATTATTATTATTATTATTATTATATATATATATATATATATTATTACACACACTACACAACACACACAATACCAATTACGTAACCGGTGTCACTCTCGACACTACACCAACACCGGTTATGTAACCGGTGCAATACACACACACATCACCGCACTGATCATGTAATCGGTGCGCAACCACACCAGTTATGTAACCGGTGCAATACACACACACATCACCGCACTGATCATGTAATCGGTGCGCAACCACACCGGTGTGCTCCCACTCACACACCACCCAATTTTCCCACCCCACACCGGTTCACTCACACACCCACGCCCAAACATCTTCCATTTTTGACACTCACACTAGTGCATGTTGCAGCTTCATGTTTGGTTCACCTTAAAATAACACCACCACTCACCTTCAAACTTGAATAAGAGGCAAGCATGGGAATGTCCAGTTCCAAACCCTTCCAGGAACATTCACTATCACACACGCGCAAAGCTTCCCATTTAACACCAAACTTCAAACTCAACCAACCCAAACAAATTCAAACGGGGAATTTTGAATATGGCTATATCAGGAATCATCAGGTGCAGCAGGAATCTTGGCAATGGGAAAAGGAAGTTAGAAAAAAACGTAGCAGCAGTTGGTACACACTCACGTGTTTGGTCAGAATTATCCACCTACTGGGTTAATTTAGTAAAATGAACGATAATACTCTCAAATCGTGGCATATCAGCGAAGATGAAATACGGAATCCATCCCGCAAATTCGCTCTTGCAAATTAATGCACATCTCCTAAAAAAAACAATTGGCTGTAAGTGTGGTCTAATCAAGGCAAACAGTGTTATCCATGCATTGGAATCCTGCCTAAGTGTGGTCTAATCATAGATACATTACATGTTTTTAGTGTAAGTATCTTAAAATGCGTATTCATTTTGAGCTTTTTTTAATTATATACAAATTATATAATAAATTTTAATAATAATTCTGATAAAGTTATAAAAGGAGTGAATCTAATACCTCTCTCATGCATAATTATTAAAGTCATAACATAAAGTTAGTCTTCGTTAATTGATCGACAAAATTAACACATAATTATTTATAGAGAGCACATGTGCAAACTAAAAGATATAATAAAGGTCGAAATTGGGTGGTTTTAGGTGTGAAAAGTCAAATTAGGAATATAAAGACAAATAAGAAGTTGGGGTGTGAGTGTGAACACAAAGGAATCTTTGAAGGGAATTGTGGGTGTTAATTTGGTTGCTCAACTCTTTTCATTTAGCTCACCCAAAAGTACTTTTTTCCCTTCATCATAATCCTAATTTTCCATGAAGTCTCTATATGCTCTACTTAGGAAAATTTTATCTTAAAGTATAAATTTATACACATGACATGAAGATGAAATAACACTTTATAAACAATTTATGTAAGAATAATTATAATTATGCACTTCTATTATTTATTAAGTTAAATATGTTTTTCATCATAATTGTTTTAAAAAATTGTGTTTCATGCTTAAACTAAACTATATAAATATATTGTCATTACAATCTATGAAAATCATATAAAACAACATTTTTAGCAAATGATATGGACAATATTATATTATAGCTTACTATGAAACTTTGTTTATCACATAATAAGCCTTTCACTCGTGGTTTAATGTAAGAATATATTACAAACTTGTATAACTTTTATAAAGCATAAATATAAAATAGATGTATGTTATTTCTTTCAATATACCCAATAATCATACATTATTTAAAAATCGAGATTAATAAAAATTTAAATACTATTCTTTTTTCAATCCTTTAAGGCAAATGATATACACGTTTTTAGAATAGTTTCTTGAAAAAGTATATATTTAACCCAAATATATTAAGTTGATTTCATAGTTTTAACATGGCACATTGATTTCGTGACGTTTTTTTTTTCTGACAAATTGATTGAAAAGAGGAATTTTTTTTTTCCAATACGTGAATCATTTTATTTTTGTGTTTTCATGTTATTATCTTATTGTTTATTATGTAAACTTTTGTATCAAAAAGAACTTATTTGCATTGTGGTGTATAGTATATTGTTGAATATTGATAATGATGTAGACAAGAAGATAAAAAGTATATATAAAGTAAAGCAATTTGATGTGCTTTCACTTTAATTAACATTAAAATCTTCCATAAAGAACAAGTTGGTGAAAAGCAAAATCGAGCCAACATACATTGTCTTTTGACTCTAAAACATTCCTTCTATATATTTTATATTGCTACCACATGCTTCTTCAAGTGGCTCAGAAAAATAACTTCAATAAAATAATTGTATAATTTACTTTCAAATTCAATTTATTTATATGAAAAAAATATGGCATATAATTAAAATCCCTTCTTGCTTTTTCAGCGGAAAATATAATTAATGTAAACAGATATATTAGGAATATGTATATGAACAATTTTCTTTAAAAATATTTTAATCTAATATTTTTTTAATTAAAAATGATTTATAAGTAAGTTAATCTGTAAAAGTTTTTTCAAATATTTTTTTTCTATTTTTTATTTTAAGTTGCACATAAATTAATTTAATTTAATTCATAGAAAAAATCTCTTTCCATGTAGAAAAATTTAGACAGCTTTACAAGTATGCATTAAGTCATAATTGAACAATCAGCATTGGTTGAAGGAATTAATGGTATTTGCATGAGAATATTGTAACATGTGAGGAAGAACTTCCAAATTTTGATTTGACTTCTGTGTTTCTTTTTCTCCTATATTTTCCCTTTAAAGAGTCAAATAAATATTTTTCTAAATTGTACCTCTTTGTTGATCAATCTTGTTTTCTTTATCTTCTTAATTTCCTCATCCCATTTTAATAAAAGGATAAACATTTACACTCTGAAAGTATAAAATATTGTCAAATTTAATATTTAAAATTAAAGAAATTCAGAAAAAGCCACATGAAGTTTTACTTTATTGTTATTAGAGTCCTTCAATATATATTTTTCATGCAATTTTTATTTAATGGCTCTATATTTCACAATTTTATGTAAGTTTTTCTTACTTTTAGAAACTAATGCGGCAATGTGTTATCCATTTTCATTTACTAAAATGATGGATTATCAAATAAAAAAAATTAAATACATGTATATTTTTCGATGATATATTTGGAATCATTGACAAATAGTTCCATAAAACTATAAGAAAAAGGATAAAATTTAATTATATAACTGAACTTTTGTTACCCTTATTTTGAAATGTACAATTACTCTCGCTGAAGACTTTCTCAGTTTTCTTCTTCCAAATTCTCCACTTCACAAGGAAACAACAAAAGAAAAAAAAATATCAGAAAAAATTATTTTAACAATTTTAATTTAATAAATACTAAAAATATATAACTAAAAGTAATACTAAAATATAAATATCACTACAAAAAAATATTTTATCAACAATCAATTTTAATGACAAAAATTTTTTAGTCATTATAGTGGTCAATTCAGATATCAATTTACAAATAAAAAATTATTAGTTACTAAAATAGTTATTATTATAAATAAAAAATTTTAATTAGTCTTTGAATTAGTTTATAAAATTTAGTTAGCGATGTTTTAACTACTAACAGAAATTGATTACTAAACATTAATCAAAATCTTTTCTATAAATAAATTTGTTTTTAAATTAGTCCATAATTAATTAGTGACCAATTTATGACTAATTATAATTTTTTAGTCTGAATATTTTAGTAATCAATAATTTTTTATTTTATAAATTAATATCTAAATTGATTACTATAATAATTAATCACTTTTAATTATTAAAATTAATTATTAATGAGATATTTTCGTGTAATGATATAATATTTAAATAATAGTATAAATAAAATTAAAAAATATTTAATTAAATATATATATATATATATATATATATATATATATATATATTATAAATAAATATGGACTAACAAATAAAAATAAATTATTTAGTAAAATATGTAGATTTAGAAACGGTGGTTATTGGGTCCAAGATGGCTTCTTCAGTCTAATTAAGTTTGCCAGTTGCCATTACAGAATACACCGTGTCACCCAAAACCTCACTTTTAATCTGCTCCAAATATATTCGGTAACAACATTTGTTCATTAACTCTAAATTCTCGTAAACATTTTTAAAATAATGTCATAAAAGGTAGGATTTTAAATTATATAACAGTTAAATATAGTCTAGATCTACTTAACATAATTCCAATTAACATAATTCTATACTTCTACGTTATCAAAAACTACAGTGGAAAGTGATAAATTATATTTCTTTAAAAAAAGGCAAATGTTCCGTCTCGGAAAAAGTATATAATATATATATATATATATATATATATATATATATATATATATATATATATATATAAAAAAAAAAAAAAATAGAGTGAACTGTGTTTACCTAGTTTTAAGAATTATAATTAGTTTTTGTGAATCCAGATTATCTATCGAATTAGGAGAATGGATTAATCTTCCAAACTAATTATATTAATTTTAAAAAGTAACTATTTTTTCTTAAGAATAAATTGTTATATAATGATGTTGACCATTAACCTTTACATCCACGACACAGAATCAATTTTTATTATTTTTCCTTGAAACATTTAAAAGTTCAACTCAAATTTCTTTAATCTGATTTCAGAACACTGTATACATATACATATGTTGTACACTTTTCTTTAGATATGAGATTCATGCATAAAAAGGTAAAATTTAATATTTACATTTTAATTCATAGTTTATTTCATCATATATCTATCATGTTATTATTCATGAAATTGAATCTCACATTCGATATATCTAATCTTCAACATTAAAGAATATATTGAAAATTCTACATTCACTAAAACTAAAATCAAATTACAATTTTATAAAAAGTTTATCTTCTGAAATTAACTTTCAAACTCCAATTTTTAATAATTTAATAACAAAAATTATGAATGGACCCACAAATAATTTTTGAATAGACTTAATTTAATTACATCATCATCACATATTGACCGAAGTGGCACCAACCCTTTTGTTTGGCAAGTGTAAATGGAGTATACGTGCAGCAATTTAGCATGAAAATGTGTGGCTTCTATTTGGCTTATAATTTATTGATGATGTAACATATTTTGGTTTTCAATTTGTCCAATGTTGACCACAATTTCATTACAATTGCATGCACTTCTATCTTCTGAGTCATGATTGAACAGTTACCCGCAGTCTCTTCATAGCATAGGATCTTTTGGTTTTATTCGATAACTTTTGTTGACTCATCTTTGAATCAATGTATATAATATACTTTAGGTCAAGACTTTCGTTAAAAACTAATAATAGAGTGTATATTGGTTTGGTTACTACTTACCTTAGTTACTAATAAATAATAGCCGGCATTAGATTTTCTATATATTAATTAATCACTATAAAAAAAATTGTTAGAATGATACTTGACTTGTTTCTCTTTTCAATATTTGGAATTCAAGATTAGGGTTGGGGAAAAAAATAAGGTGAAACCCAATGGGTGGATTTAAGTAATACAAATTGATTAATAATATATACATAACCTTCTCAAAATCAACAACTATATACAATAATTTAAAGGATTAAATAGGTTTGTAGTTTACAAATTTAGACGCAAAATTAAAATTTACCTCTTTCTCAAACTTTAATGTATTTTGGTCCCAAAGTTTAAAAATAAATGTATATAGCATTTTTTTAAATCAACTACTTTAATTTATTTGTTACGTGTTAAACGGTGTTTCAAACTAACATTTAAGTGTCAAACAGTGTAAACAGTTTAAATGGTGTTTAACATGTTAAGAAAATTAACCTAGTTGAATTAAGACAAAAATACTTATTTATTTTTAAAGTTCAAAGACGGATTCCACGCGTTAAAGTTTAAGGACTAAAAACATATTTAACCGTAATTTAAATTAGTATTATTGGTTAATTAGTGGATTAGAATATTAGTGACATGACAAAACATACGAGGAAACCTTGAATATATTGTTAACTAGGTTTTGTTTATGAAATCAATTGCATTGTCTATACAAGAATACTAATTAATTGCTTCAAGAAAGTGACAAATGTTTGATACCATTTTCAAAATTCAAACAAGGTCTTGCATATGCAAATGAACCAATGGTGGGGTTGATGTAAAGTTGAATGGTTCTACTTTGTTGTTAAACATTTAGCTTGATTGAATGAAATTTGAATAATCATAGTGAAGTTTCTTATTGGTAGGTGTAATAAACTATAAGAAGAAAATTGATAGTTTATAAGAAGAATGAAAGATGAAAACAAAATAGTGAAAGTTAGGGTTTGAATGAAAGGACGAAAGAGTGTTGGATTGTTGAGCATGCCGTTGAATATGCAATATTTTTGTGTTGATTATGTGAACATAGTTATTATTTTAGTGAAATATTGGTGTTGATGGAATTTGACTAATTCAATTGAGTGATATAACGTTATGTTGGAAAATATGTGCTATCACTACTCAAGAATGCAAGCTCCAAAAAATGGAAATGTTAACCATTCTACACTCCACGTAATTTCATGCAACAAAATTCAATGGTTTAGTGAGTTTAAATATGTAGGGTTTTTTTTTTTTTTCCTTCCATTTGCAATGTAATTTCATGCAATAACTATATCTTAATAATTTGTTTTATATAGTTGCACTTGCACTTATATTTAAGCTATAAAAATAAGAGATTTTTTTTCTTAAATACATATTAATTAAATAAATGTTACAAGGGAAATTCAGATTCCTACACTTTTTTTACCATAATGTTTTGGTTCTAACAAGCATTACCATACATGTGAAAAATTGAAGGTGTTGTTTTTATCCTTAGTCAATGTGTGTGATTCTTGAATTGAAATATTTCACTTGACCCAATGTTTCTTGTTAAAGTTAAACAGAGAAAAAGATGAGGGACAAATGTTCTAGATTGTCTGATGTCAAAAATAATATGTAAAATTTGAAAATTTTACTTAGCATTAAATTTACATACATATATTTTCCAAGCCTGTTATTTTATAAGAGGAAAATGTCGTGTTTCTCTGTGTGTGTTTTTTAAAGTGAATTACAAGAAGATATAATTTTTTTTTTAAATACAACGTGAAATTGTAAAATTATTTTTAATTTGGATTTATATACCATTAATAGGCAATTTTTTTTATATATATTTAGTTAAAACATAATAACGGTGAGGATTTAATGTTAAATAAGGAATAAAAAATAATCTCAAAACACGGAGACAAAGATATAAACATAGTTTGTTTTTTTTTAATTATACTTATCTTTCTTAAAATTATGTTAAATAACATTAGTATATCTTTTAGTTTTAAAACAACTATTTATCTTTTTTTTTTCTATTACAATAATATTCTCATTTTTCTCTCATTTTAAACAAACATATTTTCTTCTTATGTTTTTGTCATTGTTTTGGGTTGAGATTGATCGGAAAAGATAAATTTTAATTACTATGGGTACGTAATTATGTATTTTGATCTTGAATCAAATTTCGTAAGATTAAATATGACTTTCCTATCTTATGATTATTTGCTTTTAAAAACAACACTTTGTTGAGGTAAGAAAAGTTAGCTGAGTTTCATATATATGGATGTTTACTTATAATGTAACTTTTGTTGGATATAAAGAGGGTAGGTATACCCAAACCCTTGCATTTTGTGTGGTTGTGTAATTATGAAAGTTAACATAATAATATTAAAATGATGGTTAAATATATTTTTAGCATCTTAATTTTCATATAGAATTAAAATTTGTCTTTGTTCAAAATTTTGATAAATTTTTGTCCCAAATATAAAAATGAATAAATATAATTTTTTTAATCTAATTATGTTAAACGTGTCAAACACATTTCGTGTTAACATTTATGTTGTTTACTTCATTTGATACGTCTTTATTTTAATGTCAGTTAAAAAATATGTTTGACAAATAAAAAAAAATGTAATTATATTAAAAACACTATATTAATTCTTTTTTAAAATTTGATCACAGACGAATTTTAATTTGGCTTCAAAATTAAAAACTAAAAACATGTTTAACTATTAAAGAAAACATATTTAACCATTAAAGTTATACTAATAAGATTGATTGTGCAAGTTATTATATTAATGGATAAACAAAAATTATATATCCCTTGAACAATGATTATTTTATATCAATGTTTAACATATAAAATTAGTATTTTGTTATTGATTAAATTGAGTTTTTAAATTTAGTTGAATATAGACATAAGTATTTTAATTTGTGTGAAGCCAGAAATGTTTAGAGTTAAAACAGAACTTGTCTTAATGAAATTGGAATTCATATAATATATCTAACGAATCCTATTAATCTCTAATTGTAATAGGACCTCCAACTATTTATTATACTCTATTACCAATATCACATAAATTCTTTTAATATTAGCCGAAATAACTCTTTAGAAATATATTTATTTTGGAAAGTAATTTTCAAAATCACATGTTAAAATATAATTTAAAAGATACATAATTTTTTTCATAATCTTTTATACTTTTTATTTTTCACTAATGATCTGTCAAACATCTGAACTCGCTTCATATTCGTAGCATTAAAATAAATTATCATAAACAAATAAAAGCAATATTTAAGGGAAAAAAAAAAAAAAAGGAATCAACCAACAAATAAATTAAAATGAAAAGAAATCACATTTCTATGTGAGTGAAGGAATGAATAAGACAAGATGTAGTAAAATGACTTGGAGGCAAGAAAAATTATTTTAAAAAGAAATCGACATAAAATGCCATTTGCTATTTGATAAATAAAGCCCAGTGAACTTTAATGGGCTTCGCTCAAACCCATTATTAGAAGCCTAAATTTAAGCTTTATATAATTATCCTCTAATAGCTCTTTAATATTTATTAGAGTGAAATATATTTTTGTCCTTTAACTTTCTATAAATTTTGGAATTAGTCCATTTCAAAATTTTAGATCAATTTAGTCCTTCATCTTTTGAAATACATGAATTTAGTCTTTTTAATCAAATTTTGAATCAATACTATTATAATCATTATGGTCCATATATACCCTAACGAAAATAAATAAATTTGATTTAATAAATAAGATTAAATATGTTTTTTGTCCCTTAATTTCCAATGAATTTTGGAACTAATCAATTTTAAAACTTTAGATCAATTTAGTCCTTCATCTTTTAAAATATGTGGATTTAGTCATTTTAATCAATTTTTGTTTGGTTTTTATTTGATGTTTCGTAGTATTTCAGAATTGTATTTGAGTTGTTTATACTGTTTGACACATTTTTGCTTTAATATTAAGTCAAATACTATTATAAAACGCGCTTCAAATATCAACTAAACTTAACAAAATTTGATTAAAAAGATTAAATCCACGTATTTCGAAAAATGAAGGACTAAATTGGTCTAAAGTTTCGAAATGAACTAATTCCAAAATTCACTGAAAGTTAAGAGACAAACAATATATTTAACCCTGTTTATTAAATCAATTTTATTTATTTTCGTTAGGGTATATATGCACCATAATGATTATAATAGTACTGATCCAAATAATTTTTATAATGGTATTTTAAGATTATATACTTATTTTGTTTAAAGATTTAACCTAGTGAAATAGGTATACATTTACGTATATTAATTTGTTTAATGCTGACATAGTTATTGTTTGAAAACACTACACAATTAATAAAAATCATACACGCACTGTTTAAATAAATATGAATGATATAATAATTATTTATAAAATAGTATTTCCAATAACTTCTAAACTATCTATGGTCACCTAGTTACGTATATGACCATCTATTATTCGTACAGTGGTCAAGAGAGAGGAAGATCAATAAAAATTAACAAAAAAAAATTAAAATAAACAATTAATTTTATATGTAATAAAAACATGTTTTATGTGATACACCAAAACCCATAAATATATACTTTTTTTTTAGACTAATGGATTTGATATCTCAGTCACACGGATATTTTAAAACACTTCCATCGTTCATGCATAGAAAATATATGTTAGAAATATTTTAATATAATTTAAAAAATATAATTAAAATATTATTTTATGGTTATTATTTTTTTTATTTTTAATTTGATGGGTTAATGTTATTTATGATTTTAGCAATTATATTTTGTATTCCAATTGACTTTTTGTGTCTCCTTTTTTTACCTATATAATTGTTTGTTATGAATTAATGTGTTTGTTATGATTATTATTAAATCAGTCTCAACTAAACATAGAAATTTATGTCTATAATTGTTTTTACTTCTATTGGTAACAATAAATAAAATTATGGATAAATGAAATTCTGGAAATAAAATTTGTGTGATGTTTAAAGTTAATATTTTTTTCTATTTTATTAATTTATGATTTAATATCTTATACTCTTGTAACTCATGAATATGTTATAGATCATGAATATATTTCAAGTGTTTTGTATGAAAACAATTATAAAATAATTCGTCATACTAAAACTACTATTGAATTATAAAACTATGCATTTTAAGGAAAAAAATTTATCTTGATATTTATATGAAAAAAATTGAGTGATAATAAATATATCTTTTACGAGATTTATGATTTTAAAAATATTGTTTATGACAAAATTAAAATGAATTATTTTAATTGACATCATGCTTATGATCATGTGTGTGCTGAAAAAAAAAATCTTCATATAAGAAATTGATGATGGTCAAGTAAAATTAAACTTGTCTTCTAGATTTTTTTTTAAATAAAAAAAGTTTTTCATATTTATGAATTTAGAAACTTCTTTGCTGCTCAACAAGATTATGAAGTGGTTTTTGAGTGCAATATGATTATTATTTCTAGACATGTGTTTTGGTTAGTAAATGATATATTTGTGATGATTTGTTTGAGTTAAGTATTTTTATCTTGTAATAAAATATCTACTAGTTCTTATTTGATTATTACAGATGTTGAAAGTTGTGATATATGACATACTATTATAATAATTGTTAAGAAATTTGGTAAAAGACCATTCAAATTATAAAATTTTGAGGTACAAAATTAATTAAAAAGGGAAGTGATGAATATACGTCTTTGAAAATGAGAATACATGTCTAAATAAATGAGTGTTTTGTGTGAAACTCATGGTATTATTTATTAAGTAACATCTTCATGTAGTAATAATCTAATGATACAACGAAAGAAAAAAAAATGTTTTTGCTTGATATGGTAAATGTTATGCTTCAAGTTCTAGCTTGTCTAACATTATATCAATGAAACTTTATATTCTGCTTGCTAGCTTTGTTTTTTAACATAAAAAGATTGTGATAAAACTTCTTATGAGTTATGAAAGAAAAAAGAACCACATTTAAAATATTTCAAGTGTGGGGTGTCTTGCAAAAACTAAATATACCTCTAGTACTATTTTTCCATCTAGTGTAATATTATTTGTGTTTCTTCTAGTTATTACAATATGTCCAATTTCTTCAGATGATTGAAGAATATATTAATGTAAATTGGATATTGATTTTGGTGACAAAATCAACTATTGGTTATGGTTATGTTTTAACCTTGGATGGATGTGCAATATCATGGAAATATGTTAAAAAGTTGTTGTTCTGTCATGGTCTACTATGCGAGCATAAATTATTCATTTTTTTAATGCATTATGATAATCAAATTGTTATATTTAAAATTTCTAGTAAAAATGTCAATGAAATTGACATATGAGAATGAAAGACAAATTTATTAGAAACTTAGTTACTCATGTTATTATCTGTATTGACTTTGTCAGGTCAGAAAGAGATATTGCATATCTGCTTATCAAAAGGTTGATGCATCAACAAGTATTTGAGTCATTGAGGGGAATGAGACTATAGTCCATAAATTAGTTGCAACAATGAACACTCATCTCCACATGAATGACGATCCCATGGAATGGAATTCAATGGGTAACAAAGAAGTTGTTGTTGACTAAAGTACACTAACTAATTTGGTTAAATTGTATGTCTCATTCCTATGGCGAGGTGTACTATAAATTGTGACAATAATAAAGTTGAGGTATGTGCATTATTATGCTTATTTTATAAAATACCTCTTAATAAACCCAATGACAATTATTGTAGGGGTGTGAGTCACAAACCACCATTTGAGAGTTTACCTAGCGAGTGTGATGGTGGGGACGCCATTGTGAGACATGGACAAGTCTTTAAGTGATACTCATGAAACAAGATACATGCACAAGACTGTAACATGCACCCACCAATTAGAACCTAAAATGAACACCGATATTGTATGTGTTATTTACTAAAACCCGGTCGACGGTCACAAGGGATGTAGCTCAAGACAATCAAGTCTCTGCATTTTCTCGAATGAAAGTTTATAAGCACTAGGTGTAAGGCTCAAACCTGGAAGATTCTTTACACTAAACTATAATATTTTGTTTTAAAAGATAATATATTTTGTTTTATTTTATTTTTTAAATTATGTGGGGGATTGTTATAAATATTTTAATATAATTTAAAAAATATAATTAAAATATTATCATACAGTTACTAATATTTTTTTTGGACTTTTAATTTGATGGGTTAATATTATTTATGGTTTTAGTGACTATATTTTTTATTACAATTGACTCTTATGTCTCCCTTCTCTACCTATAAATACCACCTAGGTGCATGGGAAAAGACACAACAAATACTAGAGTTCTCTCAAAAGTGTTTTTCTTTTCTTCTCTATATTATCTTATAGCAATGTATTCATAAAGTTCAGAGATCATTTATTGCATTCGGTTGATCTGACGAATTGTTGTATGTTGGGAGAGGAGTACATAATATTGTGTATTGTCCTGTGCAGTAGGGACGTTTTCTCTATAAAAATAACGTTATGCGTGTTTCAACTCGAATTATTTTGATTCCTTTCCTCATTTATTTTTTATTTATTATGATTATAAGAATTATTTGATGTAATTAATATTCGTTGATTTATATATATTTTTTAGTATTTTTATTGCTCTAATTATTATTATTATATTATTCATATATTTGTTAATCATTTTCTAATAATATAAAGTAATTTTTCTACCTTAATTTCTTGCAATTGTGTATTACAATGGTCGAATGCCACTAACGGTGAAGGGTACTCTTCAAATGTTATGTGCATCTCCTAAATTATTTAAGACTCCTTATGGTTACACCTTACTGAATTTGAATAAAAAGATTTGTGAAATTGTGAATGTTGGTGAAGAAAACGAAATCAACAAACTCTATTATTATCATCACATAATCATGAAAAATAGTTCTCTTATGTATATTGGTATAAAGTATTTATTTCCTATTTACATATCTTTGAATTGTATATTATATTTTAAATGTCTACTCGTTGAAGTATGAAGCTGCCTACCCTAAAATAATAAGAAAAAGAATTACAAAAGGTTATATATTATAAGATGATATTTTAATTAATTGTTTACTATATTATATGATTTTTTATATTGACTTTTCTTTTATTTATTTGGTAACTGTGTTTATTATTTTATATACTCCAAAATTTGTTTGGTTACATATGATTTTATTTTCTATTACTTTTAAATGTTTGTACATTGTTAGATCGTAAACATATATCCTTTTAATCAACCAATCATCATGTTGAAACTAATGGACACTAATATACAAAACAAATATTATATTCATAAATAGATTTTTATTAAACCAGTTAAAGACTAAATTCTTTGTTTTTATGCATTGGTTTTAATTATTTTTTTTATTTGACGTTATATTGTTTAATTTATCGAGTTAATTATTATATATGATAAGGGATGAAAACGGGAAAGGACAGAGACAGATTTCGCTATCTCGTATCCAATTCCAGAACAAAAGAATTGTCAAATCTCCACCGAGTAACGATATATACTTGTACTCGTATATGTATCGTACCCGCTTTTTTTCTCTTTCAATTATCAATTAATTAATTTTTATAAAATAATAAAAAATTAGGTAAAGGGAAACATAATACAATCAAATTTTCAATATTAAAACGAGAATTGTTTATTTAATATCACATATTTAGAAAGAAATTATAATTGTATAGATTTCAAATTAGAATACTAAATAAAATTTCATGAAAACCAAAATATTTATTAAATTTACATATATTAATGGTATATATTCGTACATGTACCCTTACATGTTTTCTTACCTTTTCAATATCAATTAATTAATTTTGTATAAAATATTAAAAAATTACGATAAAAGAAATATAATAATATCAAATATTCCATATCAAAAGGAGATTTTTTTTCTTCAATATTAAATATTTAGAGAAAAAAAAATAATTGTATACATTTTAAATTATAATACCAAATAAAATTTCATAAGAATGAAAATATTTACTAAATTTACAAACGGTAATGAAACTTAATAAAAATTTAAAATATTTTTAAAAAAATATAAAAGAAAAACAAATATTCAAATTAAAAAATATTTTAAATGTCTATTTACTTCAATTTTTTAAATTTTAACAAAATCTAATTTTTATACACTAATAAAAGTTAAGGTTAAATATGTTTTTGGTCCCTCAAGTTTCAGTGAAATTTGGAATTAGTCCCTATTCAAAAATTTTGACAAATTTAGTCCTTTGTCTTTAAAAATGCATGAATTTAGTCCTTTTAACCAAATTTTGTTAAGTTTATCTAACGTTTCAAACGTATTTCATGATAGTATTTGAATTGTTTACATCGTTTGATACATTTTATAGTTTCAATGTTAACTCAAATATTATCATAAAATGCATTTAAAATGTCAAATAAACTTAACAAAATTTGATAAGAAAGACTAAATCCACGCATTTCTAAAGATGAAGGACTAAATTGGTATAAAGTTTCGAAGATGAACTAATTCCAAAATTCGCTGAAACTTGAGGGACCAAAAACATATTTAACCCTAAAAGTTATAATACATCACTTGATCAAAATCACACATAGAACACAGATTGAACTAATAATAATAAAATTTTAACATAGATATTTGATCTTTTGAACTTCAATATATGTTGGATGATGATAAAGATATTATATATCTCCTATTTTTTTGTATATTGATAGAGATATCATATATTTGATTCTCTTTTTGTTATTATCAATATTCTATTTTATTTGGTTTTTTACTTTTTCTTCTATATGATGGGACATTGTACTCTATATATTGAACAAATGTTCTAATAAATCAATAAGCAAGCAAACTCTCTTTTGAGTTATTTTTCACCCAAACTTTTCTTGTACGCATTTTTTCTTATTTCTCTCATGGCTTATACATATCTAACAAATGATAATAAAAAATATTCAATAACAATTACATTAAATTATTATATTATAGTAAATAAAATTTATTTACAAAATTATAATGATAAAATTACAGGTATGATAATGAATTAAAAAATAAAATTAATTATTAAAAATATCAAAATAAAAAAAATAAAGATATTTTAAAAATTATTAGATTTGTCGTAGAAACTATTTGAGATACCATCGAATGAAATCGCACAAAAAATAAATAAATGTATAACTAAAGGTACGATGAGATGAAAAATACCTTAGAGATATAAAAAAAATTTCAAATATCAACCTAGTCAATGATTGAAAGATAACAAAAATTGTTTTAACGAAACAAAAAAATTCTTCAAATGAAAAAAAAATAAAAAATAAAGAAGATACATTTTTTATATTACCTAGTAAATTAAATTTTCATGTTATTAAATACTTAAATTAAGAGTGTTAAACATTTTAATATGAAAAGAAAATATACAATGAATAAAAATATTAAAAAAGAGTAAAAATAAAAAATAGATAGTGTGTAATATATATATATATATATATATATATATATATATATAAAAGATTACTTAATAAACTATGAGTATTTTTAAGAATCTAAGGGGAAAATATTGAAGGGATGGGTATTATGATGGATACGAGGATGGGGACGGGGACGGGACGAATATGTACAATGGCGGATCTTAGAAGGTCCGCAAGGGAGCCATGGCCCCCCTAAGATTTTTTATTTTATTTTTTAAATATTTTAGATTAATTTTTTTACTGTTTTAGAAAATATATATTTAATATTAATAAATAGTAAAATAAAAAATTAAACATAATAAAATTTATTGAGGTATTTTTTTTGTTCTTTCCCATTTTAAGTTTCTCCCGTATTGTATTTATTTATTACTCTTGCATATCTTCTTTTATTCTTTGTTTTAAAGAAAAAATAGAAAGTTATACATAAATTCATTATCTCGCTCTTAGTTCTCATCCGATCTCTTCCAAGATAGTTTTCTTTCAAGATAAATAAAAAGAAGTAACTATGTCCTTACTCTTGGTAGGAAAAATATTAGTTTGATATTTAGTTTTTTTTTTCATCCTATGAGTTTTTTGTATATTAATTTTTTTTATGAATATAAAAAGAAAAGTTATATATACTATATGTTTTTTCATAACCATTTCTTAAATGTGACTTGATTATCATTTTTTTTTAATAATTACATCTCTCAATCTTTGATTAGATTTTGATAAATTATTTTTTAGTCTTAAATTTTTTAAATAGGTATATTAATGAAAAATAAAATAATAGATTCATTTTTTTTAAAGTGTTAAAAGGGGAGATACCTTTAAGATAAAAACCATACAAATTAACTTCTTCACCTATTTTCAAGCATGATACTAAGAATTCAACTGTTGAATTAGAGAATCATTTTTTAAGATTCAAAGAATTAGAAGTGAGAAGTTTCGTATTAATTCTTTTGAATTATAGGCGGAATGTTTTATATTAAGTTTTTGGAACTTATTATAAGAAAAACATTCTCAAATATGGGAATATACCGGGAAAGAGATAAAGTTAGAAAAACTTACTTAAGATGAGTTTTATATCAAATACAATTTCAAAACTATAATTTTTTTTAAGGAAAACATACAAAAATTTCAATACTAAATTATATACTTTTGTTATATTAGTAATAATAATTAAATATATAAAATTTGAATATATAATTTTGACCCCTTCAAACTTTTTGATCAAGATCCATCACTGAATATATACATCATCATTTTCATCTTCATTTTCATACCCAATTGAAAAAGTTAGATATTTTCTATACCCATATCGAGTCAATAAAGGAATTTCCTATCAAAAGAGAGATGAGTTCAGACAATACCTATAAATTAATTTGTCATCCCTAAACATGACAAAGTGAATATGTATTTTTCCAAAATTTAACGAATTGAGTTGTTGTTTTGAATTTATTATTTTGTTTTGATAATTTTGTTTGGTGTTTCAGTTCATTTTTTACTAAAAACTAAATTAAAAAATATTTGTAGAGATTAATTTTTTATATTATATTATTTGAAAAATAAAAACATATAATAATGTTACGAGTTAAGTTTCAAATTGTTTTAGTTATCAATTATAATATAATAATTTAAAATGTAAATAAAATAATTATTTTAAGTTATAAAATATTAATTACTCAATTAAAAAATATTTATATATTTTTTTAAATATATATATATATATATATATATATATATATATTTAAATAGAAAACTAAATTTAAAAAATTAATAAAATTTTTTTGAAGAAAATTGATAATAACAAGCCTATATCTTAGTCGGCCGAATCAAGGTGGACCAGCCCGTTCCACTTTGTTTTGTTTTGGACGTCTGTAGCCAAACGGGCCCAAAATAAGTCAAATAAAGAAAAGAAAAGTGGGCCAGTTAAAATGGTTATTGTTTCTTGCATTTTATAATAATTGGAAAGAAAAAGACGTAGGTAGCTTCTTCATGCACCCACTCAATTTTTCCTTTCAAATTTCTCCTTCTATCCCATCGTTTTGATTTTTTTTTTTTCAGAATACACTAACCCATTTTTGGAAGACACTCACCCACTCCTATTTCAGAAAAAAAAGAAAAATCCGAAAACTTTGATAAGGTGCAGAAAGAAAATCGATAAGGTGCAGGAAGAAGCTGCCAAAGACTTAAACATGCTTAGAGAGAAAATGTGAACAAAAATTCATTCGGAAAAACATTTTTTTAGAACATATTTTATGTAGGAATGTTTTCAAAAATTCATTCTAAAAATATTATATGTATTTTAAAAAGTTGGTTCTGGCAATTTTTTGTTGAAATGTCTATTTTAAAATGTATTTGATGTGTTCTAGAAATTCTGTTTTGAAAATTTTATTTTGGAAAATTTATTCTATTTTTTTAAACATGTAATTGGAAAGATACTTTTACATAGAATAAAATAGTTATTTTGAAAATTTGGGTGGTGTGGAAGAAATTGTGAGGTACAGGAAGTGAAGGCCAGTGAAAATTCTGAGTGCCGTGAACGATTTGTGGGTGTAAACAGTAAAAATCATTGGGGAGATTTTTTTATTTGAATTTATCTGAGAAAAAAAGAAGTCGCACCAGAGAAAGTAGATTTTGAGTTGGGAATATCAACGAAACAACCTCGTTGGTCCCTTTTCACCAAACCACAACAACGTGGAAATCTCCTTTGGTTTGCTGTCACTCTTACCCAATTCCCAACTTTTTTCTTCCTCCTCCGCTTCTTCTACTTCTCATCCTTTCTCATTCTTCAACGCAATTCAATCTCTCTCTTTCACTGGGTATGTGTGATTCCTCTTCTTTTCTCTATTTCGCAGTTACCCTTTTTCTTTTTCCATTTCAATTTTCCTTCTTTCCCCCTTGCATGCGATCGGCAAAAAATAGGATGAAAAGGGATTATGGTTTCTGTACTTGATTTTTTGTCTTTGTTTTCGTGGAGATTGATTGGAATAATTTGTTGGAGGGTTGGTGTTGGATTTGGCTTTTATTTTTGCTTTGCCTCATTTTTCTCTCTGGAATTTTCCGCCAATCCCACTGTTAACATTCCTAGTTCTGATATTTTTTTTTTTTGTCTGGCGTTTCTTTTGCAATTTCCATTCAGTTTATGTCAGCTTGTGGGTATTTTATGAGTTAGAAAACTGAAAACCATCTATATGGGATGATAAAAGTTTGAGTAAATTAAATTTTCATATTTTTAGTTCATGAAATTGGCATAACTGGTTGATTTGGTTATTGGAATGGAAAAAAAAAGAAGCTAATTTAGTCCTTGAATTTAACTATTAAATTTGTTTGTTCATGAGATTAAGAAAATATTTGGTAATTATAAACCGATTTGATCACTGACTGCCTCTGAGAGACACAAAATAAGAATTTTATAATATAAATCCTTTGTGTTAACCTACTGAGTGCTTATAATTAAACCAAGAATAGATGACCTTTGTGGTCATATACAAAAGTCTCTTCTTCGTGTCTGTTTGATTATGTCGTGTGCTTACATGCACAGGTATTCGGATGCATGTGTATACCGTATGTGTATCGGATACATATGTATACGTCGGTACACTTATCTTGAAAATAATAAGATAGTATAAGTGATATGTGCATCATTGGTACATATGTGACTAGTAATACGCATGCATGTACATGCTAATTTATTCTTGCTTGTATATAGAACAGCATAATTCATTCATTTATTTAAAAATTGTCCTCAAGGTTTAGATTGATTTTACAACAACTAGCAATAGCTACATGTAATTTTTTGGCTTACTCTTCATTCAGTTTATAATGTATTTATAGCATGAATTCTTTTTGTTAACCAGCTGAATCCTTGTAACTAAACTACAAATAGATTATAGATGAATTTGTGTCATATTTGAAAGGTTTGTCTTCCTATCTGTCTGTGCGTATCCTGTGACCATTAATGCATGCATATATGAGAAATACTATACAGTACAAACTTTTCGCATATGAATTTTGATGAAAATGAAGCTAACTAGTCAGGATTCAGGAACATACTTTTTACTTAACATTTGGAGAGACGAAACATGGCTACACAAAAGAAGCAATTACATTTCATTTCATGGGTGGTATGAACTTGTATTTGTACTGTGGAGCATTTCATACAAATATGCATGTATATATTAATTCGCACATATATGTATATGAAAGCATAGTTTATTAACTTTAAACTTTCTAGGGCACTCAAGACTTAGATTGATTTTGCAACAATTAGTAATTGCTATATGTAATTTTGCTGCTTAGTGTCTCCATTTTTGTTTGACTGGGTTATGAATTTTAAATAGCTGGTTGGAGGATTTTTTATGGCTTTATCGTATTCTGCAATTATTAGTGGACAAGTGATTAACCATTTTAGTGTGGACACATGGTCTACTTTCTTTTGTCAGAGAATTGAGTGTTTTTAGATTTTAAATTTGGTTTCACTGCAATGCAAAAAACTTTTCTTCACCAACATTGCAGTAATTTAGGTTTCTTTTTTCATTTGCAGTAAAAGCTTTTTAATAGATTTCTGATAGGTCCATGATAAAGTGTATAGTATTAGTATAGTTGGCTAAAAGGGAGTGCGATAAAAAGCTGATGATGGACAGCACGTGTGAAGTTAGTGAGACAGTGCATATCATATTATGTTTATATGAACAAAGGCTCGAATATTTAATTGTAATTATTCATCCGGTATAAATCGCAGTGTTGTGTAGTTAGACAGACAGTCCAGTATCTCATGCCTGTTTTCTCTCTTTCAATTGTTGTTTCTTGTGTGTTCTTCTATGTTGAGAGAAAATTTCTTATATTATAAGGAGCTTGACATCGCTGTCTTGTATAGTCATGTATTGTGTACACTGGAGTAAAACTAAGTTCTTGTTTTTAGGCTTTTGGTTATTTGTTTTTGTCAATCTTGTAGAGAAGTGTGCTTATTCTATTCAAACTCCTTGCAGCCATAAGAAGCATCATACCTGCTCAATCAGTTCCTTCTGTGTTACTTTCTTCTACTCTCTCCAGCCTTTTCAAAACGAAGCTCCTTCCATCACTCTCAGGTTTTTCTGCAAAGTGTTGTTGCTGCTTCTGCAAAAATCATCCAAATATTGCTGGTAACAAGTCCTCCATGAACTTGTTGAGCAGACTCGTCGGGTTGGGTAGCCCAAGGGCAGCAGAAAACATTAACTCAGCAGCTGCTCAAGGACCAGATGATGACATACCCGAACCAGGTCAACAGTTTGCCCAGTTTGGTGCTGGCTGCTTTTGGGGTGTTGAGCTGGCCTTCCAGAGAGCAGCGGGGGTGACCAAGACAGAAGTTGGTTATAGCCAAGGGCTACTGCATAATCCAAGCTATGAGGATGTGTGTACAGGGACCACACACCACTCGGAGGTTGTCAGGGTCCAATATGACCCCAATGAATGTAGCTATGAGAGTTTGCTTGGTTTGTTCTGGGCTAGACATGATCCTACTGCACTGAATCGGCAGGTAAATTTTTATCTTTTAGTTGTGTTATAAACGTAGTCTTCCTTAATTGAATGTATTGGTCTGGTTTGTTGTAAGTACCATGTCTACAAGTCAGGTTTACGGGTTAAGTTTATAAAGTTTCCACAAGTCTATGTAGACTTTCGAGTGATAACCTTGGTTTCAAGTTTGATGTCTACACTTTCCTGATCTGAATTACAAGTCTGGGCTTGTGGATTATTTATGTAAAGTTTCTTTAGAATTATTCACCAACTCTACTTGAAATAGTTCATCGTTTTGCATCATGATAAATTGTCTTGGGTGATGCTAATAATTTCTGTTTCCTAATTGATGCACTTATGTTTGAACATCCTGTGTTGTCTTGTTTTGTGATTTCTGTTTCCAATATGTTATCTGATGTGGCTGAAGTGCTAAGTAACAGTTTGTTCTTCCTCTGTGACAGGGTAATGATGTGGGAACACAATACAGGTCTGGAATATACTTTTACACACCTGAACAAGAGAAGGCAGCCACAGAGTCCTTGGAACAGCAACAGAAGAAGCTGAACAGGAAGATTGTTACTGAGATTCTTCCTGCCAAGAAGTTCTACAGGGCAGAAGAATACCATCAACAGTACCTCGAGAAAGGTGGCAGATTTGGCTCCAAGCAATCTGCTTCAAAGGGATGCAACGATCCAATTCGATGCTATGGTTAGATTATTCATATGGGAATTGCATCAAAGGTTCTAAATGACATTTAGATGTTTAAACCATGGTTTTGTTGTAAAGTATTTTATCCATAAAGCTAAGTCACACTCTACCTACTCTCTGTATTGTATTTATATAAGGTGAAGATCACTATAGAACTAGAATCACTTTTTAGAGTTGTGTAGTAGTTTATATGTATAGTTTTCTGATAAACTGGTTTCATAAAATGCCTTTAATTAGTGTCACTTCTTGGCTTAAAATGTTATTTGTTTTGGGGTTTTCACCCTAGATTCATGTGGATAATTACTCAAACAATATTTATATGAACTGGAGGAGTAATAAACTAATCATGGTTTGCTATATTGAATTCAAGATTTTTGTGAATAGGATTTAAGAGGGGTTAGTTATACTAATAATAGATTTTAGATTTTGTTTCCAAGATAATGTATATAACCTTTTAAGTAAAGAGTTTTTTAGGGTCATAGGCGTTCTTAATCTATGGTATGATATGCACTTTTGAATTCATGAAATATAGTTTAATGATTAACACTTTGTTCTATTATTTCTAACTTCACAACTTTATAAGCATGCTTTTGTTCTCAGTACATTCGTCAACGTTTCTAACTTGTTTTCTAAATGCATACACAATTTATTTATCTTCATGTTTTCTTGGAGCCTTGCTATTAAGCTTTTTCAGCAAACTGTAGCAAACAAAAAGCATTTATTTTCATGAAATTCATCAAACATGGTTGTGTTGTTTCGGAAGTAGAAAATGATGTTAGAAAATTCTACATAAAAATTTGTAAAATTGCTAGAAGATTAGTCACAAACTCTGTTAGTTCACTTATTTCTGAACTATTCCTTGTTTTGATTCTTCGTGAGAATGAGATTCTTGTACACTGACTGTCAATGACAAAACTGCCATATGAAAAAAAAGTTCTAGTGTCAAATCATTAAACACATAAAAGTATTGCAGAGGAAAACAAATGCAAAGTGAAAAAAATAAGATAAGACTTAGAAAGAGAGATTCCAAGTGAGAGTAGGATAGTTGAATGCAAGAATTTATTTATTTTTTAAATAGGATGAGTCATATGAGTGAAAAAAGGAATCTAAAGTTTGAAAATATTGGCCAACTCATAATTTTAGTGTTTTAAAATAACTTTCTATTAAAATTGTTATATTGAGTACATAAAATGTATTTTTATTTCATATAAATATTGTTATGTGATTTTTGTTGAGATGATGTGACTATTTTTATGTTATCTTGTCTTTAACATAATCGTTTTTTTCTCTTTTTTTTTTTAATTTATCAGTCAACTTGTTTATTTATTTTTTTCAAAAGTAAGTTGATCGACAAGATAAAAGATGTTAAAAGAGAAAGTACACAAATTGATCGATGAGTTGGAGAGAAGACAGAAATAATGACTATGTGGTAAATCAAATGGATAGAATTTTTAATAAAAATTTATTTAAAAAGATTTAAATCTATAAACTACTTATAATTTAATTAAACCTAAAAAATTCTTTTAATTGTAATTTTGTAGTTGTGGGCTCTAAAGTTAAGTAGAAATATTACAATTTTATGAAAAAAATAGTTTATGAGAATAATGATGTAAATTTTCTAGAATAACTCACTATTTAAACTCATATAAACTAGTAAAAGATATATTAGAAGTGTAGGTGTAATTTTAAGTTTCATATTGTGTAGAAAGGAAAAAAAATAATAAAATCTAATACCATAGAAGAAATAAAATCATAAATATACTGCTTTAAAAATTCATGTTAGAAATATTGTTTGAAAATCAATTATCTCTTGAAAAAATCTACTAAAATATTATGGTACAGGCTACTCCCATACTTTTTTGTTTTTTCAAATGTCATCCGGAAAATATAAAATTATTTTTCCTTGAATATAAAGTGATTTGTTTGTTATACCACTAATTGATTTTGTAATCTACAATAAAAGTATTTACCATTCCATATTTTTTCATTCAAAATATTAAGTTTGATTCTACTTAATTATTTTACGTGAATCTCATTATTCAAAAAATATGTACATAAAATAAAAGTAAAGATATGATTAAATTAAAATACATATAATAATACTCTCAAATAACTCTTAACCTCTATGAATGACCTTTTTTCTACGTTAAATTTCTAACCCAAATTTTAAAACAATCAATCAGGACTTATTGTTGGTATATATCTTTTAAAATACTTATTATAAAAATAAATAGAATTTTTTTTCTGCCACAAATTGCTATCCCAACAAATAGGGTATACTTTGCTTTTGTTAATTACTCTTAAACAAAAGCTATATTATTACCTATCGTTTCAACATGTATTTGTTTAGTAGATGATACCATTTTTTTTATGATGTATAATATTATAACTGGTTGGAAGATTATATTATAAAGATTTAAAAGATGGGTTTAAGGAAATGAAAAAAAGATGAATTTGAAAAGAAAGAGAGTGAAAAATGTAATAGTTTGAATTAAGAGATAAAAGATACAAAGTAAAGAACAATAAAAGAAAATTTTATGAAACTTTTAATTAATGAGATCGTAAGATTATAATTTTACTCTGAGTAAATTTGACATGCACACAAACATTCATGTCAAAGTAATAAATAGGATAATTTTAGTATAATAGACCCACACATTATTATAATGTCACGTGGAATGACATCGTCACGTGTTAACGTCACATGACAATGATAATGTCAAGTGTTATTGTCTAGTACTTAACTGAATTTTCATATTTAATTTTTTATTCAATTGAGTTCCAAATTTTTCTTTTAAATTAAATAATGTTGTTCATATTCAAAATATAATTGAATTCAATTTATTTACGGATAGAAATAAATAAATTACGAAACTTGTTTTACTATTCAAAATATTATTTAATTTATAAAATTGATTTAAGTAGGCAAATTAAGTTAAAAGATATAAAATATGTTAATAATTTAATTTAAATTTAATGTGAAAATTGATTTTCTTTTAGAGAAATCAAATTTATAAATAAGCTAACAAAAGAAAATATCCTTTTTAATTATTTCAAATATTAAACTTTAAAAATTACACTAAAAAAAAAATCCGTCTACACAATAGTAAATTAACATAAAAGCAAAGCTAGCCCATAGAAATTAGTATCTAAGTACATGTTTTGATAAGAAAGTTGCACACAAATGGAGAATAATATTTTTAGTATAGTCTCTTGTTCTTTAAATTAAGAAAGCAATGAGTATGAAAATATTGTTGTCCTTTTAAGTATTTTAATGATAAAATTAAATCAGAAACAATAAATATTCTGTCATGTTCTTGTTATCTACTGATTCTGCACATGCTGCCCCCACCAAATGTTTCTGCCATTTCCAAACTGTAATGCAAAAAAGCCATCACAATTTTTGGCCTCATCCAATTTCTTTTCCAATGGTATACACAAAGTTAATTAATTAATTAATTAATTAATTAAAAAATTATGGATGAAAAAAAGGAACAAGTGGGTGCTGCAATAAGGGTTAGAAAAAGACTTTTGAACAAATTGTAGTTGCCATTAACACAAAAAAAAGAAAATGATGTGCTAACCTTGTTTTAGAAAGAAGCATTAAAAAAAGTTTGTTGGTTGAATTAAAATAAAGTGTGAGCAACATGTGATCTACAGTGTTACGATGAATCTTTCACAATCCAATGCACCCTTCTTCCACCAACATTTATTACTTCAAATATATTATCTCAAGCCAAAAGCTCAATCTGTCATAGTGTTTTTTTTTTTCTAAATTAATGAGTTTTAATTACCTTTTCTTTATTGAAATCAAATTTAAAGATTCATTGAAAACAACTTTATAATAACATATTTTTTTGTAAGATACATTAAATTTTGGGGAGTATATTACCATCCAAAATCATTCATCAACAAAATGTTCACAACGATCACAAAATTTGAATGCATATCTTATTATTAAGACATGAGTTTAATATAGAGACTTGGATTTGGACGGATGATGAGGGTGTTTTCTCGGTTAAGTCGGCTTATAATATTTTATAGAGAAATATAAATGGGGAAGAGGGTAACAATTTTAACAGGTTATGGACCGTTAAGGTTATTTTTAAGACATAATTATTAAGATGGAGAATATTCTTGGATAAGTTTCCAACAAAGATTAAATTACTCGCAAGAGGGATACAATTGCAAAACATCTTATGTGACTTTTGTTCATCCTTTGAGGAGAGTGTAGGATACTTGTTCTTTTCATTGAGAGTAACTCAAAAAGTGTGGAACATGTGTGATAGATGGTTGAGAATAAGTTCAATGCGTCACAATCAAGTTAGAACAAACTTTTTGCATTTTCACCTCAATGCTCTTAATAGTAAGAAAAATACAATTTAGAGAGGTATGTGACTAGCAATAATTGGGAAAGTTTGGAAACATAGGAATTTAGTAATCTTTAAACAAGGGAAGGTAGACCCAGAGGAAATTTTTGGTCTCGCTCAATTTACAACATGGTTTTGAATGAAACGTAAAATTCCTTTTGTCAACTTTTCTTATAGTGATTGGAATTTTTGTCTTGTTTTGTGCTTAAAATCTTTGTGAACTAGGAACTTTGTTTGTTTCAAGTGTTAAGGTGGTCAGGTTATGCTTTAGATATACAATGGGCAGTGTGAAATGTGAAAACTACAGGTTGGAACCCTTAAATGTATTAAGAGGAATCAAGGATGTGGTAATGATCTCTGGATGTGTTGAACTCATTTATTCATTTATAATATAACTCTGTCATCTTTGTACTTTAGAGATGTATGTGATTATGTTATGTATTTAGGGTGAGTAATGAATTGAAATTCCTTGGATGGTTGTAATGTTAGCCTTTGCACTTATTATACTGTATCCAGGTTGGACAAGGATTTGGTCATTGCATTCTTTTTTATTGAAGCTCATGATGTTAGCTTTTTTACATCTCTTGTATATAATGTTACTTTTTGTATATAATGTTACTTTTTTGTAAAAGGGTTATAGCATCCTACAAGTATTCTACTATATTAATTAATTAATTGTTTGAGTCAAATATAAATCAATTTATTACATTAAAGTAAAATTATTTTTTTTTCTCTTTTACAAAGAGAAATATTCTGAGATATTGAATTTTATAATAATTTTTTTTCTCTATTTTCTTTTACGTAACCACTTTTTTTTAGTTCTTCCTCTATTTTGATTATGACTCCAACTTTTATTTCTTTCACATCTATTGACTTCGTATTCATTTTGTGAGTATTAAATAAAGAACTTATAATATATCATACTTTTACTAACTTGAAATTGATTATGATTTTTTTTTTTCATGTTGAGACCCATTTTAATGTAATATATGTTATTGCATTGAATTAACTCAAATCTTAACTTTTTAGAATTTGATGATAATCAAGGTATTTAACTGTTAGTATGTGATAAGACATAATTAATATGAATACGTTAGAGACTTATATTTATTTTTAAAATATTTATGTTTTAAACATAACTTTTAGTAATATAAATAAGAAAAATAAGGAATTTGAATGATATATAAGGAAAAGAAGTCACACATTAAAAGTTTTGGATCCAAGTTAATGTCATTCTCAATTCATATGTGAGATAGGATAAATATTCATAATCTATTATTAAAATAAAATTCCTAACATAAACATCAGACTATATTTATAATAACATATGGTTTTGGTAATTGATTATGTGAAGACAAATATATTCTATTATGATAAAATCTTAACATTTAGGATTATCAGCGAATGTTAAGATAATTAAAAGACGTTTTAAATATGTTTTATGATAATATTTTAATTATTTATATCATTTGATATATTTTCAGTTTGATATTAGTTAAAAAATATGTCTGAAACATTAAAAAATTTAATAAAATTAAATCTACACATTTTAAAAATTTAGACTAAATGAGTTAAAGTTTCAAAAATAGATTAATTCTAGTTTTAACTAAAAATTAAAAAGTTAAGAAACCAAAACACTAATTCACACGCTTGATAAGAAAATAATTAAGAATTTAAATATGACTTGAAAGTCTTACATAAAATATACACAGATAAAAAAAAAAGTTAAATCGCATACAATAAAAAATATTTACAAACATTAACTCTTAAAATTCTAAATTAAAAATTTATCATCGTTTTTCTATACGAGTGAGTCATACCACAAATATAATACAAATAATAAAGTACTCTCTTCATCCCCTTGAGAATAAAAAATATTCCCTAAACATGTATCATACTTTAAATATCAAATTTCAAATACCAAATCAAATTCTCCATAGAACTTCCATAATTAGAATTTATAGACAAAAATAAAAGTACCACACGCTCCTCACTCGAAAGAAAAAGAAAAAAAAATGATGACACAAACTTATGAAGTGTGATGATGGTGACCCACACACAAAGTGTGGACCAAGAAGAACTTAGATTCCATTTCATGAATTTCATCAAAACCTTTTTCCTACTTCACTCTCCATCACTTATTATTAGCCTATAACCTACTATTAAATGATTAATTAATTTAACTTATTAAACTAAGCTATCATTAAAAAATTAAGTTAGGATTAGTAGCCGTTACATCCCTTGTCATAGTTTAATTAATTTAAACACCGCCTAGATCTAACTTGCAAAAATTTAACACCTACGTCCAATTAAAAAGTGTTATGTCAAATCTAATCTAATCATATACACACGCAAAATAAAATTGCTAAACGACAAAGTTGTTTTTTTATATCACTCTTCCGAATTTCGAATACGATGTTCATGGGTTTTCTTTAAATTTATCTTACAATGAAAACAACGTAATAAAATGGTCAGATTTGTTTATGTAAACATGTTTTATATTGATACTACATATACATGAATATTGATTATATTCAATTTATATAATTTTTTGGGTTGTATAAAAGATATAAATTTTTTTTTCTAGTAACTTTATTTTATATTTGGAGAAGTTTATAAATTAATTAAATGGAATAACAATATTGTTATAGATAGATTTGACATGATACATACAACGTATTTAGCTTTTACAAGAATAATGAATGACAATAAAATATTTTCATACAATATATGTTTAATACGTTTTTTTCATTATCACACAAAACTTTATGAATACAAATATAATAAAAAATGTTTCTCTAAATTACGTTTCGAAAAAAGTTTTTTACGTATTTTTTTCCACGGATTTAGTTTGATTTCCATATTTTTTTGTTATTATTGTTTTAAATAATATTTTATGAAATGTCATAATACATGATATACAGTGATGTTTAATTTGAGTTTTATATATAAAAAATACTTTTTTTCTTTTTATGGAATTCCATGGATTAACCTTCATTAATCTTGAGTGTGATTTTATACTAGATAATATGTAGTTAACTCAATCGTGTACGAAAATTTGTAGGATAAACTATGATCTTGGTTACGAGAAGAATTATCGTTTAAAATTTATGAATTTAAGTGCGTGATTATGGAATTTATTTATAAACCATAAACAATTGTTAGGTAATAAATTAAGGATAAAAAGGTTTGAAAATATAAGAATCAAAGTTTAAAAGAAAAATGTAGAAATTAAAGTCATATTTAATCCATGAATCATAGGATAAAGTAAAAATTGAAGGTGGGGATTTCCGTAAGAATTTCATTGATGGAATTGTTAAATGTTTCCACGTGGCGTGTTTTGAGGAGAACCACGTGGAAGCTCCCTCGGATGCTTTGATAGATACTAATTATGAAAGAAAAGAAAGAAGAAAGAGATTCATAGATCTGTCTTTATTCATTTCTACTATGGTCAAAGTATTATATTTTTATTTTTCATAGTATATTATAAATATATATATATATATATATATATATATATATATATATATATATATATATATTCATAATTTTTCACTTTATTATTGTGATTTTTTAACTTTATGTTACTATTTTGTGTGTTATTAATTTGTTTTAAAACACTCATAGTAGTTATTTTTATTAAATTAATCGTTATAAGTTATATGTGTTATTTGTTGAAAGAACCAAAAGTTTTATATAATAATTAATTTTAATAATAAAATATTCTTTATCATTATAATGATCAAATTAATAAAAAAAATTATTAATTATTAAAATAGTCATTAATATAAATAATATATTATAATTAATTCGTAAATTAATTATTATTTAATTAAAGAATAATTTATAAATTATTTCAGTTTAGTTAAAATTTTAGTAACTAATATTTAATAATTAATTTAATAATTAATTTTTTTTAATAAAAATTTGATAATTTTTTATTTATAATAATAAATATTTTAATAATTAATAATATTTTATTTTATAAATTAATATTTAAATCAATTAATATAATAATTAATAATTTTTTATTATTAAAATTAGTTGTTAATGAAAAAATTTCATAATTTTTGTTGTTATATTTATATCATCATAAGTAAAATTATTCTGGTTAAATTTTAATTATAATTAGCTTAGGGTTAAGCTGGACTATTTATGTTTTCCTGTTTTTAGTTTTATTTATAAATCTTGAAAAGATCATTAATTCAGCTGATAAAAGTAATAAGGAAATATTTAATAATTCAATACGATAATAATCCGTTCTCGAGAAAAGTTATGTAAAGTAACTTTTCAAGGAATTGATATAAACATGCGACAAGTATAGATTATTAGATTAAATGAAGTTTTTTTTTTTTTTGTGTGTGCGTAAAATGAGTTTTAAAATTTTGATTTAATTTTGTGAGATGCCTGGTACTTTAAACTTTCGAATAGATCTTAATCTATTTTTTATAATTGATTTTACTACTGTCCAAAGTATGATTTTTATTTTTATTTTTGAATTTCTTTTCTGAGAAAGAAAGAAAATGACAAACATAAAAAACATAAAATGATGGTTGTATGTCAGTCCCGCATCCCTCATTTGCTTCTATTTATTCTTTCTTCCTTTTATTTTTTTTTTCACTTTTTTTATTTCTTCGTTCTTTTCTTTACTTTTGTTTCTACGATCCATGTCATTTAGGAGTTGTTTAAAATTATTTAAATATTTATTCTTTTTTACTTTTTTTAAATGTCTTTTAAAATCAAAATCGTGTTAAAATTTATGTTTGAATATGGACAAAACCTTACATGCACATGCATGCTTATTTGATTCTAACACAAACTATCGATCCTTTATATGTCTTCCATCGAAAATGAATTTAATAATAAAATAAAAGTATGTATTTTAATAATTTGTTTGGGAAAAATATTGTGGAAGAAATGTCTTTCTTTTAACTTGACACAAATTTCTCCCTTTGAAGGAAATGATTTGGTTTAATTATTTTCTTTTTGTTATTATTTTTGTTCAAAAGTGTTAAATTGGTCTTCCAGTTTCTTTAAGTTACAATTTGGTCTTGAATTTAAAAAAAAATGATATAATTTGGTCATTTTTATTAAATCTCTTGAAGCGAATCGATGATTTTTTTTATTAAAATTGACACTATAATTATGTTAATTACATCAATAAAGCAAATTATCATTATTAACCACTTCAATTTTGATGAAAAATTCTTGATCCGTTTCAAGAAATTTAACGAAAATGATCACGTTGCATCAATTTTTTAAAAATTGGAAGATCAATTTGACACTTTTAAACAAAAACAATAACTAAAAAAGAGTAATTATACCAAATTATTTTATCTTATAATTACAAATAAAGTTAAAAAAAAAAACATCTATTTGAATTTTTTTATGAAAGGTTAATGGTGCATCCACAACTTTCAATAGAAATAAAAAATCAAATAACATTAAAGCCTCGTTATTAGTTAATACTAATACATACAATTAGTCAATGGTGATGTTAAATGATATCACTCAATAACACATATCAATGTGACTGTGAGTGCATAATTTTTTTCAAAACCTATTCAAGTTTGGTATGACTTACTAATACAAATCTTGGCATATCTATAGTAGTATCAATTTTGGTCACTTATTTAAAACAACAATTTTATGTTTAAGTTTAATTTATTCACTTGACAAGTATATAAATTTGTTTGAGTAAATTTTGAAATTTATTTTTAGTTTAAGATAGAGAGAGTTTTAAAATTAAATAGAAAGGTAATTTTGAAGTCTAATTTTAAGATTCTAAATAAAACAATAATAATGTTATTTATGTCTCTTACTTTATTTTATTTTTAAAGTTATTTTATCTTACTTTTTTTGTAAAGAGTTTAAAGAACTTTTTTTTTTTTCATTCTTTTATGTTTCTAAGATAGTCAAGAACAAATTTGGGTTATGTAATGAAAATTTCATTTAAGGTAAGTTTTTCCCTCTTTCAAATTTTAATTTATATATATTTTCTCTAATTAACATCATGTGAGTTGTTTTTTGGTGCATACACAATCAATTGTGAAAAAGATGAATTAGTTGTATAGTGTTTATTTATTAGGTTTGATTCCATTAAAAATTTAGTGGATTTTGAGTACCATTGACTCATCATATTCTTACAACTCAATTATTTTGAATATTAATATAAGAAACTTTTTTTTTTAATTTTAACTTAAGTTATGTATGATGATGATTTTATTTTGTATAGATGAAGACTATAGTATGTATAAAGTTGCAAATTTAGTTGGATTTTGTATGATGGTTTGAATATGTAGAGGTTTTTTGTTTTGAAAACTAGAACTAAGGTTTTAGTTTGGTTCTTTACTAAGCCTTGAGAATTGAGATAATGTGTGGAGTTGTAAAATTCTTAGATAACAAATATTTTAAAAAAACAAAAAAGGAAACCCTATTTAAAAAGAAAGGAAACCCTATATTTAAAAATAAAATAAAATTTTCAATTCAAATCAAATAAATATTATATATATTTCTTTCTATTTCTGATTATTTTTAAACTCCAACAAAGGAATAAAAACTTTATTTATCATTAATACAAAAAATACAGTCTTAAGAAACTGAGATGACCATTCACCAAAAAGAAGTAGAAATCGTACAAAAGTGGTATTTGAGAGACATGTAAAGTAGTGTGTAGCAGAGATACGTTGACCGTATAAAAATACACGAAGACCAACACAATACCGTATACCTCTGTTTTTTCTTACTCTCTCTGTATACTTTCAGATTTTTGTTTTCATCACACAAAACACAAACATTAACCTCTTTCTCTCACGCTCTTTCTCTTTCTTTCGGAGTTCACAAATCTTCACCAAAACTTCAACCAACCCTTACTCTCTCACATTTTCTCTCCATTTTTGAAGCATTAGTTTCCTCAACACTTCATTTAATGGCCAACACTCGCCGGCGCCGATGAAGATCTCCGGCGAGACCACCCGCGCGCCGCGCCCATTCCCGTCGACCATTGCAACTCCCTCACCGGACTCCGATCTCCAGCCGCACCGCCGGCCATCCCGCCGGCATCCCCGAACTCCTGCTCGCCTAAAGCGGCTCGCCGGAGCTTCGGCTGGAAAACGGAGCAGGCCAGAAACCCCCTTGTCCAAGTGGAAGATCCACGGCGGTGTCAGCGGTGGCGGTGATCCGCTCGAGGAGCTCGACAGGGAAAAGGAACTTCCGCCTCCCGCTGCCGTGTCGGTGAGGAAGCTCGCTGCTTCACTGTGGCGGCTGCAGCTTCCGGAAACGGCAGCGGGTGATGGCGGAAGGCGAAGGGGTTTGAGAAAGATCGGTGAAGATCGTTTGGGAGTTGTTGAGGTAAAACATTATTTGTTTTCAGTGATCGTTCTTTTGTTTTTTTCTTACTTGCATTTGCTGATTCTGATTGTTCTTTGGAATTTCAGAAAATGTTTTTTTTTTCTTAATTGCATTTTGCTGATTCTTATTGAACTTTGGAGTTTCAGAAAATGTTTGTTTTTTGCTTACTTGCATTTGCGGATTTTGGTTGAAAGTTTGATTTCAGAAAATGTCTTATTTTTTTCTTACTTGCATTTGCGGATTCTGATTGAAATTTTAAGTTCCAGAATTTTTTTCTATTGCTTACTGTTTTTGTTTTCATAAATTATTTACTCGTTTACATCCTGATTCAACCAGGAATCTTTTAAAACATCTTTTATAGTAGATACTCATCAAATTTATGAATGTAAAAATTCTTGACTAGGGCATAGGTTATCTACTCTTGTTTTCTTATCTTACTTTTTATTGTTTTTTATGCCAGTTTTTGAAAATAAATAATAAAGTGAAATTGGGGTGACGTATTTGTAATTAAATTTGGACTAAAAGGAAATCTTTTCTCAAATCTTTTTTCTTTATTTTGTTGTTGCTTAATTTTGAAGTTTTAGGTTTGACCTTTTTGTGAATCCATTTTTTTCATTATTCGGCATGTTCCTTTTTTGTGTGATGAAAGTCTTTTTAGTAGGCTTTTTGTTGAGATTCAAATGATTTACTCTCTCTCTCTCTCTCTCTCTCTCTCTGGTATTAGTACTTTGGATAATTTGTTAAAACTTTTATTGGTTGTTGAGTTTTGTGTTAAATGTTTGAAGTTCATTAAGTGCAACCAGTAATGAATAAATGATTGATAACTAATTGGGGACGTTATTCAAGAACGGAAAGATTGGTACTGGAGTAATTCATGACCTTAAATGAAAGGGAAAAGAAATTAATTTGAAGCCTAATGAATAAGTGTTGTGTAGTTGATGATGATTGATTTTTGGTCTACTGCAGATCTCATTATTGTCCTTGGTAATAATTGGAGAAATGACTTGACTGGGGTTTTTCTGTCAAGATGATTGGATTCATGTTATAAGTGTTGTTTATTATCTGTACTGTCCTGTAAATGTTTGCATTTTCAATTGATCTGTTCTCGATGCTTATTGTTATGTGAAATATGCATTATACTAATTTGTATTCTTCATTTACTAGAAGTTGGTAATTATCTATGCATTGTTGTATTGTTAGAGAGTCCTTCTTCTTCGTTGCATGCCACTGTTAGTAATTATTGTCTTTATTTTCAGAATTTGGCAGTTTGTTGTCCTTATAGTTTATATAGTTTTTCGCCTTTAGTTTAGAGCTGATATCACTTATCTGCAGCATGGAACTGGCCATTTAGACCATCAATTTCTCAGCCATCAAAATGGCATGATGCATGGTATGAAGAATCCATCACAAAGTCCTCGTACCATTTCAGGGACTAAGGGTGGACACTTTTGCGAGGTACTATGTTTTTTGTTTATTACTTACAAATATGATAATGGCTCTGGAAAACTGAAGATTATACAGCGAATACCTGATATATAGAGTGCAGACTGAATTGTTATTCCTTTTCCTGCGTCATGGTCTTGCTCCTTTGTCAGTTCTTCAAATGCTTTAATTTCCAAAAACAATAGACAAATTGCCTGTGGTCTCATTACAATCATGTGTCAGAAGAGTGTTAATAAAACACTAGGTTGATCATTGCAGATTTGAATTCTTCTGCCCGAATTTGCCATGTGCAAAAAACACTAGACTATCTGCAGATTTGCTTCTCTATAGTTAGCAGATATCCTCGACCCAATCCCTCTTTAAAAGCTCCTTAATCCTATATAATTTGGGAAGTGGAAGTATTTCTAGTAGCACAGCCCTTGATCATATTAGCAAATAAACTTGATTAGTCTATGTTTTGGTCTAAAGGTTTCTATGTCATTAAGTTATATAATATAGATACAAAACAAACTGAGAACATTACAGCAACATGCGTCATGAACTAATATCGTGAAAATTGAATATGTCCAGCACTCAGGTAACAGACATGTTCATCTAGGCTGCCATGACAGCCACCCCTTTGAACTTATTAACAAGTAAACAGATATGATATAGAAGATAGATCTATTGATAGTAGAGATTTATACATGAGATCAAGTGTTGTTGGTTAGATCTATGCTGTGTATATATGTAATTTTCTTTGTAAATATGCATGAGGAAAACTTATGCATATTGTTGGACAAACCAGATTAGTGAAAGTGTCATTAAATCAGCCATGATAGGAAGCTTCTCTGATGGAGGAAAGAGTTTAAAAGTGTCTCACTTTTACTTTCCCGAAGTGGAAGAGTAAACAATTACATCTCTAACCTTTCTATTTTCTTCTTCAGCTCAAGTCGCCTTTCCAGTTTTCAAGTACTGCAATGGAGGGAGCAACAAAGTGGGACCCTGTTTGTTTAAAAACATCAGACGAGGTGCAAAATATCTACAGTCAAATGAAACTTCTTGACCAAAAGGTCAGTACTGCTGCTGTATCTGCTCTTGAAGCTGAACTAGAGCAGGCTCGTGCACAGATTCAGGAGCTTGAGACTGAGCGCCACTCCTCCAAAAAGAAACTTGAACATTTCTTGAAGAAAGTGGGTGAAGAGAGGGCCTCATGGCGAAGCAAAGAGCATGAAAAAATTCGTGCTTATGTTGATGACATTAAATCAGAGTTGAGTCGAGAAAGGAAAAGCCGCCAGAGGATTGAAATTGTCAATTCCAGGCTGGTTAACGAGTTAGCTGATACCAAGTTATTAGCAAAACGCTACATACAGGATTATGAGAAGGAAAGGAAGGCCAGAGAATTAATTGAGGAAATTTGTGATGAGCTTGCTAAGGAAATTGGAGAAGATAAGGCTGAAATTGAGGCACTGAAGAGGGAATCTATGAAACTTAGGGAAGAAGTGGAAGAGGAGAGGAAGATGTTGCAGATGGCTGAAGTATGGCGTGAAGAGCGTGTTCATATGAAATTGATTGATGCCAAAGTTGCACTTGATGAAAAGTACTCACAGATGAATAAATTGATTGCTGATATGGAAACCTTTGTCAAATCAATGAATGTGAACCCAAATGCAAAGGATATGAAAGAGGCACGTTCACTTCAACAGGCTGCATCTGCTGTAGACATTCAAGACATCAAGGAATTCTCGTATGAGCCAGCTAATCCAGATGACATTTTTTCCATATTTGAAGATTTAAATTTCGTTGAACCCAACGAGAAGGATATTGAATCATGTGTTGCTTACTCTCCAGTAAGTCATGCATCAAAGATTCACACAGTGAGTCCTGAAGGCAACTTGATTAGTAAGGATAATAACTTTCAAAGGTGTTCTAATTTATTTATTGATGACAATGGTGAGATTGAAGAAGATGAAAGTGGATGGGAAACGGTGAGCCATGTTGAGGATCAAGGATCAAGTTGTTCACCTGAAGGGAGTACCCTGTCAGTGACAAAGAATCGTGGAGAAAGTAATGCCTCAGGGAGGAGTGTGCTTGAATGGGAAGACAATGCTGGTGTAGAGACCCCAATAACTGAAATCAGTGAAGTTTCATCAGTACCAGCTAAGCAATCAAAGAAGGTATCCTCCATTGCAAGGCTTTGGAGGTCTGGTCCAAACAGTGGGGATAATTACAAGATAATCTCTGTGGAGGGAATGAATGGAAGGGTTTCAAATGGAAGGGTATCTAATGGGGGCGTAATGTCTCCTGATTGGGGACTTGACAAAGGTGGACTAAGCCCCCAAGACCTTCTGATCCAGTTTAGTTCTCCTGAGTCAGCAAATCTGCAGAATCGAGGCATGAAAGGGTGCATTCCTCGCACTGTGCAGAAGAGTAGTTTGAAAGCCAGACTTTTGGAGGCTAGGATGGAAAGCCAGAAGGTTCAGTTGCGCCATGTTCTTAAACAGAAGATTTAGAATGTAATGTGAGCATAGCAGAGATTCCTCACCTGTATAACTGCAGAATGACCCAGAAGCAGCAGTTTTGTGTTGAATTGTAAGAGTACAAATCTACTGCTGCCAGAAAAAAAACTGCTCAGAAATGATGGGGGGTCATGAATAAATGCACTTTTGCTGCCTAAGACTTTGACCATCACTCATATTTAAAGCATTCAAAAGATGATCTTTCACCCCCTTGTGCCACTGCCTCGCTTATATCTATCATGAACGGCCTTGCTTCATTTTGTGTAGAATTCTATTAAGTTACGAGAAGCATGTTGCTTGTAGTGTGTAATTTAAGTCTGAGGACAAAGATGCAGGGAAACCAAATCATTTTAAGGTATAGATGATAGCTTATCTTTTCAGCATTTTGATTTTCTGTCTTAGATGTGGCTTAGAATTTGTCATAGATTGTAGACCATGAGGATGATTTCTGGTCCCAGGACTGAAAATTCACAACTGATAAAAACTTCATACCATAAGTCTTGGATGGACCACTTCATCATCTCTGTCTGTGACTGTTTCTTTGGAATAATGAGGACCATTTATAAAAATAATGAAAATCAGATTAATTTTTTGTGTTTTGACCTTTTGTTTTATGAGTAATAATTAATGTAAAATAAGGTTGAGATTGCAGAAGTATTTAGGTATAGAATGAAATTTAATGATGAGACAATAATCATTGATATTATGTTCTGTGTAATAAATAAAAGATGCGTTGGAATGTCACTAATTGTATTTTATAAACAATTGGAATTATATATTTTTATTGTCTTTACTTTGTTAACGAATATTAAATGAAAAGACAGAATTAGTAATCTAGTAATGAAATGAAAATTTTCCTTGAAATTATAACACAATCCTTTTATTAAATTTAGCTCATTATGCATTTGCATTCAGGAAGTTTCTTTTCGAAAAAATCCTAAAAAAGTACAGAAATAAATAAAGAAAAATGATTTGTTAAGGCTTAAATATCGTTTTGGTCTTCATTTTTGTAGTGTTTGTTGCGGATAGTTCTCATTTTGACAGAATGTTTAAAATGGTCATCATTTTTACCGAATGGTTAAAATGGTCCTCATTTTCGAAATTCGCGTTTTATTTGGTCCTTTTCTGTAACGCCGTTTAAATCATTAACAAAGTATTATACAGGTGACACAGTTTGTATTAGGGTGTGTTATGCGTATTGTACATATGGCTAATTAGATATTTGGGGATAAAGAAGTGAGCTAGGGTTTTGGTAATGAATGTTTGGGCAGTTGGTGAGTTTTGACAATCTTGTTCCTCCATTCTCAATTGGTGTTGCTGCAATCTTCTTCTTCCTGCAATCCCATTATATAGGTATGTTACGATCCCAATCTTTTTCCTTTACCTCTGGTTGTAATCGTTGGAGGCAACTTTGTATCACTTCGTGCACTGTTGGTGGTTCAACGAGAAATTGATTAACCCCGATTTGTAGCTGCGGAAAGATGACAGCTTTGAGGATGACAAAAACTCCAAAGAATATTGGTAGAAAATTTTGGGTACAATATGTTTTTATTTGTGTTAATAATAAATTGGTTTTAATTTTTGGTTTATTGATTTACATAGTGGTGGTTCCAATAATGTGGGCTGTAACTTTTTCAAATGGTGGTGTTGATGAAAAGGATGTCATCATCATGACACAAATGAGGCAGATTAATGATTTGGATAAGTCATTGAGAAGATGCTGCAATTAGTAATATGGTTCATTTGTGTTGTTATTGTATTACTCGTACTACTACTGTGTGTAATCTTTTAAAGTCCAATCTGTTTTGTACTATTGTTAAATGAAGAAATGAATTAGTTTGATTATGTTGATATTAGTCCCAACATGTTCAAAATGACATCTTAATTTGAGAATTGAAGTAAGTGATATTGATCTAAGCTTAAGAAAAATTAAATTGATCTAAGTTTGGAAGAAGTTAAATTTATAACATTAATTCATCCTCATCAAAATGCACTACATCAATGTTTGACAAAAGTGAAATTGAACGAAGTTTAAGGAAAGTCAAAATGCAGTACATCAATAATGAATTCTACATCAGAAATTCCAATAAATTACTAAAACGTTTGTAGCTGCTATCATGGCCTCCTCCTAATCTGTAATTTCATCCTAAATTGCTGAGATGGTTCTTCTGGTGTTGGTAGTGGTGCTGCTTGACTCTCCACTTCATTCCTTGGTGTTTGAGTTGTTTGAGTTTTAGCAGTTGGTGCATTCTCAGCAATTTGGGCATCTGGTGCAGAGTTAGCAGGTGTTGCAGTCTGCTCATCCACAGGCTTATCTGGGCAATTGCCAAAACTCACCCTAACTCATTTATTTATCCCCAAATATCTAATTAGCCATATGTACAGTACACGTAACACCCCCTAATACAAACCGTGCCACCTGTACAATGCTTCGTTAATGATTTAAACGGCGTTACAAAAAAAAGACCAAATAAAACACGAATTGCAAAAATGAGGACCATTTAAAATATTCAGTAAAAATAAGGATCATTTTAAACCTTCGGTAAAAATGAGGATAAGTTTAAACCTTCTGTTAAACTAGGATCATCCGTAACAAACACTACGAAAATGAGGACCAAAAATGTATTTAAGCCATTTGTTAATTATCAATTTGCTAGTGTCTAAGACTTATTTATGTGAAAGGTGATTCCGTTAATGGTTATAACAATTATGCTTTATATATAAAGAAAAAAAAAATGATAGAATGTATTTGTAATAATTTTTATTTTATTTCTTCAAAATCAACTTGCGAGTTGTTAATTCTTATTATTTAATTTTGACAAAAACAAACTTTAAAACTAATATGGTATACAAGTATATTTTTATTAGAGAACAGAGAAAACCCCGATTTGTGACCTTTTTATATAATAAATATTTTAATAAAAAAATACACTTCTACTTGTTTAACAATGGTATTAATATTTACAATCAGAATTAAAAATGTCTGTAATTTTGATCCTGCATTTTTTTTTTGTTTTCCAGTTTTTATAAAATTTAAAAATAAATTGTTTAGTTCTTCTAAAACGAGTGAATTTTAGTTTACTTTTTATAAATAAAAAATCTTTAATTTCTATCACCTCAAAATCTGTAATCACTATTTTTAAGCTTTAACATTCATTGATAAATAAATACAAATAAATAACTTCCAATGTAGGGTTTTTTTATTTTTTTTAGACGAGTGGGCTAGTGATTTCCCATGATTAACTATTTTTTTGTTTAAAATATATGCAGGTAGTTGGTAGTTGATGTTGCATGATAATATAAATAAAAACAATAAATTTATGCTTTTCAACATGAGATTATTTAATAACATTATAAGAACAAAAATCCAAACTCCTTCATTTTTTATAAAAGTTAAAAATATATAATCTTAAAAGTGTGTTGGGGAAAGAGGAGAAAAAAAAAATGGAAATAGAAATAGGTAGGTAAGAAGAAAAAAGGAAAAAAAACATGACAAATAAAAGGAAAATATTGGTTATTCCGATTGATCAACAAATAAAATTGTGAGGGTTTGACTTGAAAACTAATTCTACAATATATTTAAATAACCTAATCCAAATATACAACCAATTTACTATGTATCTATTCAAATTCTGTTGAGAGGTATAACCAATTGCATTAATTTCAATAAAATTTTGATTAGTATCCCTAAATATATGTTTCTATTATATATCTCAAAGACTAAAAAATAATTGGTGCTATATGAAAATAAATACTCATATCTAATTTGTTACTATCATTCACTTCAAAATAAAATATTGAAGAGTTCAAAGCATAAAAAATGTTGTTTATCATGTCTGTATTTACAAGCTATGTACATGAAAACAACCTTAAAGACATTACACAGAAATCACACAGAAGGACTAGATCTCAGAGTCTTCTCAAGTTTCTCCGCTTTAATATAATCCTTATCCGTAAGTGGTCCAGCAGGGAAAGGGGTGATTTCCACAATGATATGTGGAGTTGGAAGCTCATCAAAAAGAGCTCTCACATTGTTGCAACACACACTTTCTCCATGTGCACTCTCCCTTCGTATTTGGCAACCCTATTATGGTTGTTCATCACCAACATGTAAGTCAAGCATGTCTTACATCAAATTATGATAAAACAGAACATATCAAAAGAGAAGTTGATGAAAAATTAATTAAGACCTTGTGAGAAGTGGCATCAACAAAGTGGTCATCATCAGATAATAGAGATGCAATAGCTTTAAGAACTCGTCGCCCTTCGGACTTGGATGGAACTCTATAGTTTCTTCTAAGTGTACCCTTTGTGGTAGGATGCCATTTGCTAACCAATTTCCTTCCATTAGGAGCTTCCTTTGCTGATCATATACAAACACACATAACTGAAAACATGTACTTTGAAACAACATCATCAATCATACTAAAAAGTGGGGAGACAAAGATAAGAAAACACATTGGCTTGGAGAATTAAATATTTAGAGAAATGGAAAATGAAAGCAAGGCAACTTGATTGATGAGCTTTGAGGTCAACATAACTCAGATGTCAAGGTTCATATTGATGCCTAACATGATCTTACTTGGAAAGTAAGGAAACTAACAATACCACACAAGATATAATAGACTCAGTGGCAGGTGTTGGAATATTCTAATCCAGTAGTACTATTTATGTAGGTATTTATGCAGTTATTTAGGTTAAAGACTTGTATTACCCGTACAAGCCCAAAGCCACTAACAATGACACCTATACCCTCAAATGTTTTAACACCCTTCAAGCTTAAACATGTTACAAGTACCAGTCATATGAATATCTCCATCAACTTGGGACTTCTCCAAATGAATGAGGATCAATGTATGGCCAAATCAAGCTCCCTTATGTCTCTTGCTTCCCCACCGGTGAATGAGGGAATAACAAAACATTGGAAACATCCTTAAACTCATTGCTTCTAGTGAGAACATGTCCCAAGCATACGAAATCGTTCTGAGTCCTCTACCTTTCTCCTCTTTGTCCCATTCCACTGGTCTGCAAAACACTGCATCAACTATCATACAACCTAAAACCCACCAACATGGTGCGACATGTTTGATGGATAGCCATAACTATTAAGCATGTGGTCAATGTCTGATCTTCAGATCTATGTCTCTGAAAGCTCATTCGTTAAGTGAGGTTAGTCTCTTGAATAGGTCTAAGTTAACCTTGAGATTAGTCTTTGACTGTTGAAAGAGAGATAAGATACCCTGAATTCGTCCAAAAAAATAGTATAAACCAAGTAATGACCTCCTACCAAGTCTCCAAAACACTCCCAATTATAATACCACTCAATAACCCAAATGGGGTCCTATACTACCTTCCAAAATATTCAAACCACAATCATTCCCATTAAATAATCATCACTAAATCAGAATAGCCTTCAACTCACTGATCAAATCACGCCATACGTTAACACACAGCACAATCAAACCAGCTTAAATCCATTACAAACATTCACACTTGAATGAGAGAAGCAATACCACTAAGGGATCAGGAGCAGCAAGTACATCAGACATGAATTGGACAAACCTGGTTTTCCTAGTATGGTTTGGGCCCATTTAGAGAAACCCAAGTCAGCAGCACCAGAAGGAACTCCAGATTCATCATTACTCTCCCCAATTTCCAAATCTGAAAGAAAGAAACAGACACCCAACACATAAAAATGAAGCCTTTTTTCCAGATTAAGGGTGTAAAAAATGTAAGAAAATGTACTCAATTGATTAATTTGGTTTGGCACCTGAGACAAGTGGATTGGCTTGAGATCCAGCCAAGCCAGCTTTAAGAAGGGCATAGAAGATGCATATTCTTCCAACCCACAAAACTGGAGCCTCCACCAATGAAGCATTCACACGAACACTGACACTGTCACCACTCAATCTTCTTCTCCCAGACACTGAACTCCCATTGAGTTTGAGGGAAACACCACAACCAAAGAGGGATTTGGGGAGCCCAGAAAAAGGTAACGGAAAGGGATTATTCAGATTACTGTGGAGAAGAGAGACGCAACTGAATCGCATAAGGGGTGCAGAAAAAGCCATTCTTTTCGCCTGAACAAATCGCAGTTCTTTCTGTGAGAGATGGAAATGATACTTTCTTTTTGATACTCGTTCCACTTCCTAAGCAGAAACGACGCCGCATGAAGCTCGTGGGGTCCAATCGAAATTGTTTCGGATAAGATTGCAAGCAAATACAAAAAATACGTGTCTCCAAATTACATATAAAACTTTCATTTTAAATGGATACATTTTATTTCGATCGAAAGTTTCACTTTATTGTAAAAGAACTTTGCTTTGTGTCTTCTTGAAAAATTGTTTTAATTAATTCTCTTTCAAAAAACATTATTAACATCGTTAATAGCGTGTCATGCTTGAGCTTTTGGCTTTTTTTCATTTTTTTCATTTTCTTTTAAATTTTGTAAAAAATAATTTGTCATGTGTCAAATTCTTGGTGTGACACGTGGTATTGTCAATGTCACGTGCTTGCCACTTGTAAGTATCTTTGTCAAGTGTTTTTGTCTTATTTCAATTTAATCTCCACATATATTTATTTATTTCAATTTAATATCCATATATGTTATTTTTGTTTCAATTTATTCCTCACCCTATTTGTTTCAATTTAGTCCGAATATTTTTTTTCAAAATAGAGAAATATTGTATCTCTTCTCAGACAAAATTTATTATTTACAAAATTAAGTATTGATATTTATATTAAAGTTTAGTGGTAAAGTCATGAACAACAAAACATGAATTAACAATTAAAAAAAATGTAATATGTTATGAAGTCATTTTTAATAAAAGAAATATGAGTATTATTGAAATTATTATACTCATGTTTTGTTATTTATGACTTTTACTATTGAATTTTAATATAAATATGAGTAATTAATTTTATAAGTCATTTTTAATAACAAATATCAATATAACATTTATATAAATAATAAATTTGGTCTTAAGGAAGAACAATATTTCTTTATTTTTTAAAAACAATATTCGGACAAAATTTAAACAAATAGAGCAGACTCAATTGAAACAAATATATATATGTATATATATATATATATATATATATATATATATATATATAGATATATATGTGAGGACTAAATTGAAACAAATAGATATCTATTTTTGTAACACCTAGATAATATATTTTATAAACAAATTATAAATAGGTATAAAATAGTTTTTTTTTTCTTTTTAATATTTTAAGCACTCTCTAAAATTTTGGATTTTCCAATTAAATCACATATTGATCAAATTCTTTCTCTATTTGAGTTTATCATTTTTTCTATAGATAATTTTTTTTTTCTTATTCTCATTTTCTTAAATTTATACTCTATATGTCAGAATCAAATAAGAAAATAAGATATTTGAGTAGATGTGTTAATTTTATAAGTTTAAGTTTATAAACTTGTATTTAGAGATTTCCTTATTCATTTCAGAAAGTGTGAGATTTGCTTTCATTGCAAGGTAAACTACCTTCATATTAGGAAATTAACTCATACAAGTGGGTTTGATTGGTTTTAAATGCACTAGTAAATTTGATCATTTTAAAGTTATTAGTATTTTTATGAACATGGAAAACAAAGTTGTTAATAGTATTGTTCACTTTTGTTGCAGTTAGTTCTTTTACTTAATTGAAGTGTTGAGTAGTCAAAACTAGTTTGAGTTAGAATACTAATCAGTCGAAGTGAAAAATAGGTTTAATGTGTTGGTTAAAACATGAAATGTAAGTTAAAATTGACTGAATTTGATTTGTATATCATTGATAAAATTTAGTTTTTTCTTTTTCATATATTGTTTAATTATTGTACTGATTTTTTTTTTTCATATATTGTATGTCATATATTGTTTAAATCTGTTGTCTTTGAAACTTTCTTTAGTCCATGCGAAATGTCGTCATTCAAGAAACAAGTGATTGTTTAATTGATAGAGAGTTAAAGTTTTGAGGGAGATTATGTAAGTTAGTGGTTTAATGCAAGAAGTCACATCTCTCGAGTGATAATGTAGTGTTTGACAAGAGAAAGTAATATCGATTATTTTTACTCTAGGACTATAGTTTGGATCCAAACATTCAAACCAAAAAATAATCAAGTCATGTTATAATGTATTACTGGATATTTCATATTGAATAAATAACTCTAATTTTTTCATATATATATATATATATATATATATATATATTAGCATTACCTAAACATAACAAAGTTCAATATTATAACGGTGGTAAGGTTTATCATTACCCACTTTATCCATTGAAGACAGATATTGTAGAAAACAAACATATACAGTATCCTCAACACACTTTCAAAACATAAATTCATAAATAGAAAACAAGATACACTGCTAAATTGAACTCCAACATAAAATGTAGTAGAAACTCAGCACACTCTTCTTTCCAATGAGCATTAATATAGACTCTCTATGGAAGAAGCTCATTGGTGCAAGAATTTTCATCCAAGTTCCTCAGTTACTGCAGAGCACAATTCGGATTTGAGAAGAAACATCGCTTAGGACTTTCTTTTACATAGTTGCAGAGAAATTCAACATCAGTACCTTAAAAAAAGGTATTATCAATCAATCAAAATTGTCAATTTTGACAGGAGTAATATCATCAGCAACATCAAAGTGCCCAATCAATCGTGCGAAGAAGACCATTTCTTGTTCAATTGTATTCTTAATGTTCTCAGCCTGCAAGTAACATCACATTACTGCATATAGTCAATGTTTCATTCTAAAAGATAAATAACTAAACTAGAACGAGTCTAGATTCTCTAATAGAATCTAATGGTAGTCTAGATTCCCTAATGATTTTACTCTTTTTTGCGATCTTCTGCTGAATATTAAAAATACACTATATTATTACTTTAGAAATCTTTTTAAGATATTTTAAAATTTTAAAATCAATGACCATTAATGTATTTTGAAAACACAACAAAGAAACAGATAGAAAACTCAGTAGAAAATCCAAATTCAATCAGAACACACCTTTCGGAAACCGTGTTGTTCTCCTTCATACTCAACAAGAGCAACTGGCACACCTTTCTCCTTCACTGCCTGGTATATTTTTTCAGCTTGATCTGGTGGCACAACCTGCAGAGTGCATAATAGATTGATCAACTTGGTTTTTGTAAAGGTGGCAATTTCCAATTTACATTCATGATCCTTCAAATGTTAGATATGGTAAGGGGAAATAGTGATAACATTGTTACTAACCTTGTCCTCCAAGCCTTGAAATATTATAATGGGACAAGAAAAATCATCAACATGATTGATAGGGGATCTTTCATACATATCCTTATCATCTCCTGCAACCAGTTGAAATAAACTCAGCACCAAATGAAACAAATAATAAACCAACAAAATTAGAGGTACCTTAAATGGTCATTGTTGACTTACCAACTAGATTTTCAACATAATGGGATTCAAACTTATGTGTTTCTGCTCTCAACAAGTTCAAGTCAGCTATCTGTTCAATACACCCCCATTGCCAAATCAATTCCATAGTTAGGGATTTAAATGAATGGAATTGAAATATTCAATATCAACTTGTTCAAGTTTATTTGTTTGGTTAAATTAATAACACAAGGAATTGCTCATGGGGAAGAAATGGGAAAAAGAAGTGTCAGAAGATGCACTCACTCCATACAAAGAAGCACCAGCCTGAAAAGTATTTCTGAAAGCAAGAACTGCCAAAGTGGTATACCCACCAGCAGAGCCACCCATTATACAAAGCCTCTCCTTATCCACCTTTCCACTCTCCACCTAGATGGTACAATTTATCATATACCCCTTTGCTTTAACAGATTCACCAACCAAAAAAGTAGGTAGCAATTACCAAATATGTAGCACAACTACAACAGTCATTAACATCAACTATTCCCCACTGTCTCAAAAGTCGTTCTCTGTATGCCCTGCCATAACCTTCCAAACGTATGAAAGACAGAAAAACTAAGTTTCATCTTCTAAACAAGTCAAAGTACTAAAACAGGCTACAAGTTTATACAAAAATGAATATTTTCCGGGGACTCAAATAAATCAAGGACCAAAACCAGAAAACAAATTTTATAGGGACTAAAACTAAAAGAGAAAAGGATGAAAAAAAAAATCCAGCACTTCCACTGTGAGAGATGGAGTTATAAGATTGGTAGTAGACAAGATGAGAAACAAACCAGTGCTTCCACCATAATTAACATCAACAACTGCCCAACCTCGGCTAGTCCAATACTGAACGCTCAAATTTAAAATTCCACGAGTTTCTTGAGTTGGGCCACCTGAAATATTCAAATTAAGTAATGTACATATAGGAGTTTCTGGTGGATGAAAGCCATTAGAGTGACAAAACTCACACACGACAACTTTGACAGAAATAATTAAGTGCAATGAAGCAGTGACCAGGTAAAACTGAATTCAATGAAGAAATTTTAGACAAAGTTGTTTTCAAACAACTGAATTAAATTAAGAATATGATGTCATAACTGTTAAAATGAGAAACTTAAAACATACTAATGCAGATATGGACAAAATCATGAGTACTGTACTGTCGACAGATAGAATTGAACCAAAGATAATGTAATTAAAATAACTATTGTCACTGTCATTAAAATGCTCTCACGACCTAAGCAGCATTAGCATACACTTATAATTTTTAAAGGTAGTTCATACTCGATTACCAAGTAGATCACTAGAAATTAAGCTACATATACATGTTGGATGCAAAGGGAAGATCCCATTTTCAGCATCTAATTGATCAAACAAACAAATAAGAATATGAAATAGAAAGTGATAATCCCAGATTCAGGACCAGAATTACCGTGGCTCTTCAATAATAGTGGAGGCTTTTCTTCTTCACTAGCTTGGAAATCAGGATTAGATGGTGGATAAAAGTATGCATAAGCATTTTGACCAGGAACGTCGGTTGGGAATTCAATTAACTCTGGCTTACTGATGTATGAACTATACTTCAGACTATCTGGTGATGAGGACCAGATAATATTGAAATCCACTGCTTTTGATTTATCATCATCAAAAGTCACCTGGAAAGCAAGAGAGTTGTTATGGTGTGAATTGAAATAACAAAGAAATGGAATGATGGCTGAAACTCTAATTTGCAGTTGCTGTTGTGGTTAGGGAAATTGCAGTTGCGGTCATTGTGACGGCTGCATTTTGGAGTGATGTGAAATTATTATATGATGGCAGTTATTCTGATTATTATTAGTATGTCTTTTATTTATAAGACTGTACAAATTTTAAGATTTTTCATCGTTTTCCACTATGAAATACCTCTCAACACTCCTATAACAACCCATAACACAGCACCTCATCAACCATAGACACTTGAAATAGAAGATTGAAGTTTGAATCTCCTTTTTTTGACAAAAAAAAAAAACAAAAACCAAAAATGGAGTTAAAGTTCTGTTGTGACCCTGTTGCAGCTATGTTGCAGATGCGTTGTGGCAATTCACATGATATAAAATCACACCACAATTTAGGTGTTGCAGTTGTCAATTTAAAACCCTTGGTGGAACAATAAAGTACCTTGGCCACTGATGATGGAAGAACCTCTGATGCTCCCTCCACGTACAAGCAATTATCACCAGACGTCTAACAAAATGATTCAATTCAACAACTAAGAATGCATTTCAAATATTTATTTAAAGCCACAAGAGAAAAACAATGAATCAATTTTGAAAGTTACTATGTTATTTATGTCTGTGCAAGGGAAATCAATCACAGTTAGCTCTGAGCCCTCTACATCAACAATACCCAGATATGACTTTCCATGCTGCCTACAAAATGCAAAACTTTGAATTAAATTACCAATTTGAACACACACGCACACAAATTTGTAAGTAGTAGATTTAGAAATACCTGTAACTACAAGCAATTAACTTTTTAGAACTTTGAACAAATTCATAAGAATTCACACCAAAAGTCCACAGCGGCCTTGTAAACTCAGCTTCCAAAGAATAAACTGACACGACCTTATTCTCAGACTCAATCTGCGGTCAATTATTATAGAAGTTAGAAAAGGAAAAGTAGAAATACAAGTAATTAATTAACTTTTAGTGGCTACAGCATGTCCAACCAGAAAAAGCAGACAAGCATGCTTGCAACTGAATTATTTGTCACAATCATCCTTTGCACAGGGAAATCCAAGCCAAACAGAGAGGGATAAGTGATCATAGGAAGAGCAAAATATCCACAGAAAGCATTTGTATAACTAATTTAACCTGAACCTCACTGCGTGGATCAAATCCCAACAGAAAGCATTTGTATAACCAGAAGAATGCTTAATACATTCCCTAATCAAATTTACCGAAGAGTTTAAACACTCTTATAGAACTTTACTTCAAGAACATTTAAATGTGTTAAATACTCTACCAAGATTTTAATTCTGGAATGTATAAAATGTTTCTTTCGGAAATTTTGTATATCAAAGATCATTTCCATTGTTAGATAGAAGTAATTGGAACAACAATTAGAAAATAAAGGATGGTGCAGTTAGCAGCAAAAGTGGCAGGAAAAGCAATTTCCTTTATGTAAATTTAGCAAATCAGAAAGATATTAAACATAGTTGTTCTAAAGAAACAATTCATATCAAATTCATAGGTTAGCTTTTGTAGTAGAAAATTTTTCAACACTTAATTTGGAAAATTAAAAGTTGACTCCATTGCAAAATGCACACACATAGACATCAAAATAAAAAACGTCATAGAAATTCTATTTTTTCAAAACCAGCAAATTTATATTTTATCAGCGGGAAATACAACTAGTCAACTACGAATCCTTCATCGAAATTTGTTGATGTTCAGTAAATTTCACAAATAGAGTAATGACTAAAATATCAATCTGTACCTACCAAGCATCCAAATCTATATATAAACAACATAATTTCAAAATTATTCAGTGCATTAAAGAGTATTTATTAATTAGAAAATCAGAAGTTCTTGGAAACTACCACAGAGAATTAATAGCTTGGAGAAATGATAGGTGAATGAAAATTACCCATTTGTGGAGATTCCAAAAACCATTTTCCCTATCTGTGATGAAAAACAACTCCCCTGCATAGTCATGCAAAATATAATAACCAGAATGCACAGAAAGATAAAAATATATGTCCGTATTGGAGTTAGTAGTAAGTTTAAAATCACGTCCATCAATGTGAATACAAACCAACGTGAGTAAAAACCATGAAAAGTAAAAACATAAAGTTTTAAACTATGGAACATTAAGAAGTCACAAATTGACATAGATCAAGGATCCTGAGCCTATCTCTGGAGTTATCATGATTTAATGATCTTAAGAAAACATTTACTCAACGAAATCTATCATGACTTGAGTATCTAAAGGAAACATCTACCAAACAAAAGCTAAATGATTGATGTTAATGTTACTATATCAACTTTCGGTTGAATAAAACTACCAAGTATTGTTTGGGGTAGGGAGTTACAAAAAGGCTAATTTATGTACCCTCAGAGGACCACTTGGGCTCAGTTGGAGATTCCACAAGTGAAGGATCATTCCCAGCAACACAAACACGTTTGTAGATCTCACTGCAGGAAACCATGAGATGATCAAGCTTTAAGTTGAAACATGAACTATGTATATACTAAAAACCATGTAATCCAATTATCATCTAGAACTTGAAAATGAGATCCAGGATACAAAGCAGGAAACAAAATAGAGGGTTAAGAGGAAAAACTTTTAGAGGGAAAAAAAAATCTGTGCATGACCCTGTATATAAATAGTGCATGGAGACAAGAGGGTAGATAAGTTGTGTTAATAGTTGACATTTGAAATGTGGATACAAACCAAGTGATCCTTGCATCCTTTTCTTAATTATGAAAAGGGCAACACCATATAGTGTTACATAATCGACAAAATATTAGAACTGAGGAAAAGAAAGAATATATCGCCAAAAGCACCAGCACTGCATACTCATATTTAAGCTCAGCATATCATAGATAGACTTGTAGGAAATTTGAAAACCAAAACACAAATAAGAAGTGAAAACGATTCTTCCTTGCCACAATTGGGAGATATACATGGCTACATGTTAAGCAAACTATCTTAATTCTTATAAGTTACTTGTACCATAATAACAGAGAGTTCTGCTCACCCATTTTCAGAAATATAGCCAACCCAAAGTTCTGTTTTATCCCATGGCATGTTGGGGTGATTCCACTGAATCCATGCTATTCTTTCACTTTTAGAGTCTACACGTGGGTAAGCATAGAAGTCACTCCCACCAACTAGCACAACTGGTTCTGAATGTCACACAACCGAGTCAGACATCATATCAAACAATTGATGCACAGTGGAAGCAACCCTCAAGCAACTGAAAATAACACAAACTTTCGAAAACCTTGGACGAGCAACAATGAAATACTCATCAGCGATATTCATTCAACCTCTCCACAAGTTAAACACAGTAATAAGATGGAAAATTTTACCCTGAACATCTTTGCTGCCAAGTGCTATGGATACAATAGTTGTAGGTGGATTTAGACTGCTTTCACGACGATCTAGCAACATGATTAAGCATTTATGATCATATAAATGAATGATTTAACAACACTGTGGGAACAAGCTAACCTGAGCCTTGAAGATAAACTTATAGTGGATTTATAGTGGATTTCTTACCTTCCCTAACACAAAGAAAACGGTTAAATCGTACATCCAATATTCCATCGGCATAGCTGACTACAGGTCCACCATAATCCGGAGTGACAGGTACAGGAGGATCATCTACAAGGCAATGAACCATAAAATTCAAACAATGAAATACAAAAAAAATGCTTCACATACACCTTTTGATAGTAACATAATACAAATTCAATATTCCTAGATTAATCAAATGAGATGTAACCTAAGTCAGTTAAATTCACAGTGGAGAAAACTTTTTAACTCATGACTCTAAAGTCATATTAAGAGATAAAGTTTAAGCCTAACTGTCAACTTGAGCTTGAAAAATAAAGTTTGCATTTAGTTATATATTTACTTATATATTGTAAATCAGACTTATATTTAGGCGATGTGACAACCGTTGTTAACTGAGTTACTGATTAAAGAATTAAAATAAGAAAGCTTCGTTGAAATTCATACTAGAGTGTATTAAAAAATCAGAGGAAAACACATTTTTACACATCTCAATATAAAACTTTCCACTTTCAAAACATTTGTCTTTGTTTATAGAGAAAACAAAACAAGATGCAACTAACATAGATTGAACTACACATCAGATGAAAGGGGCACCAACAAACATGTCATTTCATGTCAAAGTGCAATAAAATTGGAAAATATGGCATTGGATGATGAAAATTTACGCTTGCAATACTGACCCAGAGAAGTGATGGACTGCGTGTACAACCTCTGATCATTGTAATTTGCAAAGAAGACAACATCCCCTGAAACAGTAAAAGCAGCACCTCCATATTCCTGAGCCAATGTTCTCACTCCAAACTCCTTAGGAGTAATATCCACAGCCTCACCTCCTGTTTTTTCTGGCTCAAGAACAAGAACTCCACGCCTGAACCAAGAAAGAGTGCCAAACCAAAAGGCTGAACATGCAAACTCAAAAAATAAAAGCATTTATATGAAAGAGTGAATGTTTAGGATTTATTATATAAAAATATAACAATTATTTAATATTTTATTAGGTGATCAGAAATATTTAGGTGTTGTACTTTAAAATTTTATTTGAGAAAATATTAAGATAAAACTATTTTGCACCCCCATTAAAATTTGTTTGGATGAAAGAGAATACACAATTAAGGTTCGGAGATGTTTTTAGATATAAGTTTCAAAACTTGTAAATATTAAAATTAGTTTTTAATTTGTTTAAATAGTTTAGGATGTTTTTAGTTCTACTTTTCTTTTGAATTTTTAGTTTAAAAATAAATTAATTTAAAAATATCTATCATATAAAAAGGAGGTTAAAGAAGTATCTATTTATATGATGACAGTGATGGTAGTTACACTGACATTGTTAGTTGGTTCGGGTGGTAATAATCTTGACAATTACAAAAATTCAACAGTAATTACCAAAATAAGGAGCGTGTGACATTAATAATAATGGTAATAGTTGAAATAAATAGTGCTAGTGAAAATAGTAATAAAAACAATTATTAGTAAAATTATATATTTATGTAGGGAAAGATGAATTCTATTTCATAACTTAAATATGAAATACCAAACTAATTGATGAAATCAGACTTTTAAAAAGATAAATAAAGTCAAGTCTCAAAAATAAGTCAAAAACAAATAACATGCTTTTTAATAAAATAAGTTAGTTTTGGGGCTATTTATAAAATAGTGTTGATCGACTTTTTCTTTTACATAAAAGTTAAATTACATGACTCGATAATTATAAAAAAAATAAAGATTAAATTAATAATAATAAAATTTTAATATATATATATATATATATATATATATATATATATAATTTTTTTAACTTTAATATATATGTTGAATAGTGATAAAAAAAAATTAAAATGATTACATTAAATTATTATATTATAAAAAATAAAACTTGTTTATACAATTATAGTAATAAATTTGTAAAATAATAAATTAGAAAATAAAAATAATTTTATAAAAAATACCAAAATAGTATTCTACATGATAAAAATAAATAATAAATAAAAAAATTAAGAAAAATATTAAATGTGTGTTTTAGAAACAATTTGAGAGATCATCAAAAGACATCACACAAAGAAGGATAAATGTATAATTAAGGATATGACAAAATGAAAAATACTTTAGATACCTAAGAAAACTTTTCAAATATCAACTTAATTGATGATTGATAGATTACGAAAATTGTTTTAGAGAAATAAAATATTTCTTTAAATGAAACAAAAATTAATAATAATAGACTAAAGAAGATAATTTTTTTATATGACCTAGTAAATGAAAGTTTTATGCTATTGAATACTTAAATTGATATTGTTAAAAAAGTGTTGAAATATTCAAATGTTAGACATAAAAAATATTTAATTGACATACATCGTTTGAACATAATTGCATAAAAGTTGTGATAAGACGAGAAATATATTGGAGAAGCGAATGGATTTTATAATAAACTAAACAATAAGAAAAAAATAAAAAAATAGAAAGTGTGTAGTATATATATAATTTTACAATAAATAAAAATATTATAAAAAAGTATAAATATTTAAATGTGAGACATAAAAATATTTAATTGACATACATGATTTGAACATAATTATATAAATGTTTAGATGAGACAAGAAATATACTGGAGAAGTGAATAAATTTCATAACAAATTAAACAATAAAAAGAAATAAAAAATATAGAGTGTTTAGTATATATACATATATAAAATTACTTAACAGGTGAGTATTCTTAATTTAAGGAGAGAATGAGATATGACGGAAATAAGTATTATAACGGAGTATGAAGACAAAAACAGAACAGATATATAGGTCCCTATCCCATCTCCGTAACATGTTGAAAAAGTTTTATATTTTTATTTTTATACTCATACTCAATTAATGTCGAAATTGTTCATCAAAACATATACGAGTTGAGATAATACCAATCAGATATATTTATTCATCATCTCTACTTAAAATATTATTTATAAAATTCAAGAGATCGTCAAAGTTAAGATTGAAATAACTTTTGAGAGAAAAATTAATAATACACCATCAAACCCGCTGTTGTAAACTCGTCCTTCAATATTCACTGAATTTTACTCAAATTTACATATTTTATATTAGTACCATTTTTTCGATTTTGTAACAAAATTAACCTATGATAAAGCATATATTATAAATATACGTGTTACTCTTTTAAGTTTGTAGTCATCAATAAATAAATAAATAAATATATATATATATATATATATTAATCATATTTAATAAAAAAATACAGACAAGAAAAACGCGTATATCGAGAGCAATCAAAATGTAAAAAAGAAAGATGGACAAATGTAGAACATTTAAGCTTCTTCATGCGTTGCGAACCATGTTGCTTTGACTTTTTTGTAATTCTAATTAACTTCTCCAAAAGTGCTTTTCACTCTCTTTTTCTCTTTTATACCGAAAAATAAATAAATACATAAATAACAGAGAACTGAAAGACCTTACTTACCCTGATTCTAATGGACGGAATTCTAGCCAGATGAGGCGGCCATGGCCATCCACGGCGGAGCCGCCGAGGTCCTTGGTGGCGCCGGAGACAGCATCGCCTGTGATGGGGGACTTCCAAGAGCCATATGGAGCAGTGGTGAAGCTGGCTGTGGAGAACGCCATTTCCCGTATGTTGTCTCAGTGAAACAATTAAAATTAAGTGATTTTGAGTTTGAAGGAACACAACACAAACGTGCTTATTTTAATGGTTGGATGGAATATGTGAGTATCAAAAAGCGAGTGCTCTAACCTTAAAAATAAAAATAGAAATAATTCTCATCGTACAAAAATAAACCATATTCATATTCCTAGTGAAAGACATTCACATTTTTTTAATATTTATATCGTATAAGTTAATAATATATATAAATTATTTAAGTTAATATATAAAGAAAATAATAAAAAATATATGAATATTTACAGTTTAAAATAACGATCTTTTCTATAAAAAAATAGTTAAAAACTATATTTTTTAAGAAAATTTAATAATTATATTATAAAGAATAAAATAAATTTAAAATTATATATACATAAAAATAAATATTTCTTTTATATATAGATGTAAATTATGAGTAAAATTAACATAAAACGAAGAAATTGATGGTAAGAAAATTAAAAAAATATATATTTATTTTAGGTCCTGTACTTTAACTGTTAATAAAATATTCTTTATTATTTTTTAAGTGAAACTATAACCTAATTAGAAGTCGATTATTATTAACACGTAAATATTAATAATTTTAATTTATATATAATATAATCTATAATCAACCATCAATGAGACATTCTCAATTTCATCTTTTTTTAAGTACATGAATATATATATATACTGTGGTATAAAATTAAAATAGTTATTAAAATGATAGAAAAGTTTATTAAACCTGAAACTTAATAATGCAAATTTATCTGATTTTTATATATTTTCAAAATTAAAATCTTGATTTATGAATAAACGATGAAATTAATTCCAATAAATAAACAACCGTGTTAAAAGAAATAAAAAAGAAAACCCTTAATAATGAGAGCAATAGATGAGAAATGTGATTTTGAACGATGAATATCGTGAAGGTATCGTCATTTTCAATATTCAGAACTGAAAGATACTTGATAATATTGGGACCATGGGTGCTACAAATTTTGTAAATTACACTACAATTTTGTAACACGTGTAAAGCATGCCCTTCAATACTTTCTTTGGCTAATATTTTGCATTATCATATTGTCCTCTTCTCCATTTTCTCTCCAATATTCTATTTTAATGTAACATTTATCTTATATTATTTTAGTGTAACATTCATCTTATATATGAATAATGTTAAAGATATTAAGAACATTAGGATATCTTTATTTGTAATGATAAATGGGAATATTAAAAGAGAATTTTATTTATTAATAAATAGGTTAAATTTTCAAATCACATTATTATTTTTCAAATTACACTCTCTTTTTTTCTTATAGAGAATTAGTTAAAAGATGTTTTCGAGAAGGAAAATAATATGACCACTATTTTTTACTACTTCTCTTATCACATTATGTACCGTATTTTAATCTCTTTTTTCAATCTAGTTAAAAGTTGAAAGCGGTGGCATATGAAAGTGGAATATCACTCTGCGCATTTGGGAGAAATTCTCACTCTCTTACCCTTTCCCCATTCTTTGAAACAGAACCCCTTCCCCCTCCACTTTGAAAAATTTCCAAACCTCAAAAAGTTATCATTATAGAACCTCAACCCCATTTCAGGTTTCCACTGATTCTGCGCGTTTGGGGAGGTTTTAATTTGTTTTCTCCTCACCTTTCGATGACACGCCATCCATATTTGACAATCCTCATCTTTCCAATAACCAATTGCACAATGCAAGAGGAGACAACCAAACAATGGGTGCACACAAAAGCCCAAAATGTTATAATTAATTGACGAATTAATTCTATTATGTGACTCATTTGAAATATTATGATGGACCCAGTTGTAATTTAATAAAATATAAGAACCTATTTGTTATTATGGGAAGTCGTAATAAAATAAAATAAAGCTCAGTCCATCCGGAGAGAGGGTGTGGGAGGAGTAATGAAGGAAAAGAGATGGATTGGGAAAAGGAGGTTGAAGAACAGAGATTGAAGAACGCATTATTATTGGGTCTCTCATGGATCAAGGTTAGTATCCTAATATGATTTATGTACATAAATGTGTGATTATGTGCGTGAACATGTGAGAATCATGAATCTTAAGATCCTATAGTAGTTTTTTTAAAATGAAGTATTATTGCATGCAAACTACAACATAATTTACCTGTGGTATTAGAGCAAGTGTTATTAGATTTATAATTCTCCAATTATGATATTTTTTTCCCAAATTGTGTTATCCTGAAATTATTATAAACCCTAATTATGAATTTAGGGAATTTATAAAAGTATGAATCCTAATTATGAATTTAGGAATTTTATGCTATAATAAACCCTAATTATGATTTAGGGATTTTAAGATATTATAAACTCTAATTATGTTTTTAATGTAACATCCCGCTCGGATATTACGGGATTTTAAATAAAATAGAATAAAATAATATTAAAACCTCATTTAATATAACTGTAGTTCCCAAAACACGGGAAATTTAAAACTTTCATTCATCATAGGATAAACTTTAAAACCATAATTATAAGCTTCATTACAATCATCAAAGTCTAGTAATATAAAATATTACAATTTATTTAGAAACACAAAACATAAAACTCAGAAAACTCTTTTCTCCCATACTAGCCCCGCTTCGGCTCTATGCCTCACTAGATCCACCTGCAACATCATTTGCTTTCGTGTACCACGTACACGATCATCGCCAAACACAAGCAGATAGGGTGAGCTAACAATTAAATAATCATATATATATATATATATATATATATATATATATATATATATATATATATATATATATATATATATATATATACACATACACATATACACACACACACAAAATGAATTCCATCCTTTGATTCTATATCACATGGCCACCACCATGTTACCCGTGTTCTACGTCTTCTGACGAGTACCTCAAGATGTTTTGCTGCCACACCTACTAGCCACAACTGGTAGAGCATGTGCTGGAAACCATACTACGGACCACACTCCGTAACGCCAGGTTGAGTTTCCAATACGAATAACATTCGTAATGTCCCAAGACTACCAAACTCGTTGGTCTCATACCAAGGAGGCAATCTATCTGGACCCGCCATATGCGTCACAACACGCACACTCACACCGATAACACTCACCAACCCGAGCCACAACTCAAGAGTTCATCGTATTCATCTGCCATCCTGAGCCACAACTCAAGAGATGTCATTCCGAGCTACAACTCAAGGAATGCCATGTGCTTAATCCCTATCTCGAGCCATAACTCAAGGGATACGTTCTGAGCCACAACTTAAGGAACCCAGTAAGCCGACCTTGAGGTATCACCAAAGCTTTGTAGATCACGCACATCCAAAGCAAACAAAGCTTATGCCTTTGCATCATCGCTTGACGCTACTCCAGAGCCGCCATGTGAAACTCATTTCCAGACCGCTTGGCGGGGGACACATGCCGCCAGGCGCCAAGCGCCTCTGATGCTATTGTTTTTGCAAGTATCGCCTAGCGGGACAACCCTTACCACCAAGCGCCACACGCTTCAATACTCCACTGGTTTTGTAGCTATCGCCTAGCGGTCAAACACCACCGCTAGGCGCTACACCAGTACTTGCGTAGTACTGGTTTTTAAGCACCCAAAACAAAGTAAAATCAATCATACTCTTATAATTATGCATATCCACAATGAAGAATATAGGCTTCTAGAAATCAACATGACTCCCATGCACAATCTCAATTTAGATGGCTTCATCATACGCATACACAAGTATCACCATATATCATATACATCAATCCTCATATATATATATATATATATATATATATATATATATATATATATATATATTTCACCCTTTAAATCCATGCTAGCATTTAATTCCAACTTACGAATAACGTATGCTCAAACAAATATAAAGCAGCATCACTTTGACAATTTAAGCACATAATCCTATGCACCAATGTAAATTAATATAGCATTATTGCCTCTCCTATGCAACAAGTTAATTTATATTGACACACATGCATTCACCAATAAACCAATTCTAAACATGTGACTAACCAAAGGAACATTCAAATTCATAGAGACTTACAATATAACCCAATCATGCTTCATTAGAAGTTACTTAAAATTGTCAAGAGCTTATTTATGCATTGTAAAGACTTCAAAACCAGCAATAATGAGTAACATATATCTCTAGCTACTGAACTCCAAATCAAATCTCCATCGTTCAAAGTGAAAAACTACACATTATGGACCACCTGTCAAAATTTCACCTAAATCGGACGGTTAACGAATTGAGAAATGTAATTTTACTAAAACTGCACAAACTAGAAAAATGGTGGCGCCTAGCGCCTAGCGCCTAGAAGTCAGGAAGGTGGCGACTGGTGGTTCCTGATGTGCGAAAAGTACAAAAAATAGTATTTTTTGTAAACAGAACACCACGTGCATCGCCTGGCGACAACTCTTCACCGTTAGACGATTTTTATGACAATAACCCAGAAATTGTGTTACTTTAACATGAGTCGCCTGACGACACTGCCAAACGGATTATCATATTCTGGGTAGAACCAATATTATTTTCCGCACTCGTGAAGAACCCTGATATGTCTTTTTTACATAAATAAAATCTTTAAGTAAATTATTAGTTTAAAAATCTTATAGAATTCAATTCAAGCTATTGGTTTATTTATTTTTTAAATATTTTATCAATTATGTTCATTTGTATTAATGTTTTATTTTATTTTTGTTATATTCAAATTTTGTTGTCACGTTAATTTGCGATTTCAATATTGTAATAGTAAATCACTTGATACAGTAAATATTATAAACGAATTTGAATTAAATATTTGTAGAGATATTATATTTCCTAAAACAAAGCATATTATGAACATTATTTTTCTTCAAGATTATTCAATAGTATATTTTAAATATATTGTTTTAACAATAGATTAAATTATATAAATATAAAATCTTTCTCTTATTTTATATATTTTTTAAAATACATTTAATTAATTCGGTGTGATATTTTTTTCTTACTTATTGTATATTTAATTTTTTTTTTCATAAAACTATATATAAAATAAAATGTGTTTTATTATTATTATTATTATTATTATAGTTTTAATCTATATTAATGAACTTAAATATTTTTAGAATATCATTTTAAATGAATAAATAAATTTATAAAAGCAAAAGTAAATTTTGATTTAGTTTACCAAACAAAATACATTATTCCCACACAAATATTGAAGTTATTTAAATAGGAACTTTTAATCAAGAATAATGATATGTTAGACAAGTATATTTTGACAACTTTATTTTATAATCTGAGATGACATATTTTAATTAATTTAAAAATATAAAAAAATAAAAACTGTAAGACCGTTTAAAAAATAATACATCAAATTATAAAAAAAAATTGTTGAAAAATAATTTTCCTTTAAGTAAATACATTACTTCTGCAAAAATATCAAAATTATTTTCATAATTGTTAAATATTTTTGTGAATAAATGTTAAACTAATTTTTATGCAACTAATATATTTTAATTATCTATAAAATTTAAATATGAGTATCAATTAAAGAATATTAGTTTTAAATATAATATAAATAAATATTAATTTAATTTAATTTTGGGTATAAATATTTTCATTAGTATCTCATTTATAATGTTTATTAACAACTTTAAATATTTGAAAAAAGTCATCATTTTTATATAATTTAAATAATACAAGTTTTTTACTAAAATTATAAATCAAAATATATAAAAATCCTAATTTATTGCACATTTTTTTCTAACTTTAAATATTATTATTATTTATATAACAAAAAACATTATATTTTAAATAGTCCCGTGTATTTGTACGGGTAAAAACTTTATATATATATATATATATATATATATATATATATATATATATATATATATATATAACAGCAGCAAATAAAAGTCAGAAAAATAAAAAAAATGAAATGAAAAAATAAAAGCAAGATATAATGTTTAGTAAAAGGAGAAGGATAATGATACTTTAATCCATTTTTTTGACCCACTTTTAACTCACCACTCTCATCATCTTTAGATCATTACATCACTACAAAAAATTAAAATAGATAATTTAAGGGTGATGAGAGTGATGGGTTAAAAATGGATAAAAAAATGGATTAAAATATCATTTTCCAAAAGGAGAAAGAGAAGAAGAAGGAAATGCATGATTTTTTTACCCCAGTAGCACGGTTTTGCTTTTTAATTTCCCAAACAGCACCCTGTTCCCATTATTTACCTCAATAGCATGGTTTTATTTGTAAGTGAGAATTCGGTTCCCAGGGACCCGAATTCTGAACTGGGTTTTTTATTTTATTTTTTATTTTTTTTAAATAAATAAGAATTAAGATTTTTTATTTTTTTGAATAAAATATTTTTAAGAGTTAATTTTTCTTTTGTGAAAAATGTTACATTAGAGGTTAAAATTATTTAAAAAAAAATAGATTTAATAATGTGTTTTTAGTTATTTTAGGTACTATTTGAAACAATGAAAAAATAAATAATTTTTTTTTGTCTTTTTGAAATTTGTTGATTTTAAAATAGATTTTGTATTGTGTAGTAAGTTATTTTATGTGTAATTTGAAAATATTAAAGTAAATTTAATTTAGTTTTTTTATAATTTGTGTAGTATTAATTATTTTTAATTGATGTTTATAAATATTGAAATTATAGTTATCTTTTAGTTTTGGATAATTT
>Ga0214542_1000189_pt1 | contig 95912 bp, 45 predicted proteins | sample CNSS1metaG_FD_160096 | JGI IMG/M metagenome (GOLD analysis project Ga0214542, IMG submission 160096) | Root nodule microbial communities from cowpea collected in UCLA plant growth center, Los Angeles, California, USA - CNSS1 | ecosystem: Host-associated > Plants > Roots > Nodule | place: USA... | reverse complement strand
TCGCATATATAAAAAAATATATATATATATATATATATATATATATATATATATATATATATATATGAATGAAAGCATATTTATAAAACATAAAGCAAATCGTGTCATTTGTAGTTTATCCCTTTTCCTTTTTTTCCCCTTTTTATCCCAATCTTCAGCTCTCCTATTTACACATTGGAGGCACCATTAGTTATTTTAAGGTTGGATTATCACAAATCTGACAAGTATTCATTGAAACTCTTAACTTGTATTTGGATTAGGTATTTTTTATTAAGGATTTCAACGATTACAATAAATCAAATATTTAATAATTGAATTATTTGTAATTTAATTTTCTTTTATTTATGAGATGTTTTGACAGAATAATTAAAATATCTTAAATCTCAATTTTCTAGTTTGAAAAAAAATAATTTAATTTATATTTTGTCAACTCAAATTTATCACTAAGTTTAACTTAACTTAGTTTGATTTTTAATTTGGAAATACTCGTCTCGATTTTTGGTTCAAGTCGATTCGAGCTTATTCGACCACATTTGATTCATTTGGGCTTATTCAAACTGATTCGACCTTGACCGATTTGAACCGATTCGATTTCAATCAATTCAAATTGATTTGGCTTGAGTTGACTCGATTCAAATCAATTTTCGCTCAAACCGACTCATATCGACCGTGGTCCGAGTCGACACATTTTGACTTAGGGTCTGAGCCAACTTGGTTAAACCTAGGACTTGGCTCAACTTGGGTAAAACTAGACTCAATCCAACTCGATTCGACCTTCAATTCGAAGTGAAGGTCGATATAAGTTGATTTTTTGGATTTGTGGACATTTTTGTTCTAATCAATGAGCAATTCCATCAATTTGAAGAATTTCAATTTTCTTCATTTGTGGAAATTTCAAATTCTACGATTTTTTTATTTAAAATACTTTATTAAAATTCTTCAATTTGATTTTTTTTTCAATTTTCTCGTTCAAATATGTATTTTTTTTTAAATATTTTAAATTATGCAGATAAATTATTATTCTCTTGAATTAATAAATATATAACGGGCATGGCATAAATCCTCCATCTTGGAAGATTATGGTCAAATTTGCAGGTAAGAAATTCCAAAGCAATACTCTTTTGTTAAAAAGGTTGAGGTTCGACTTAGAGATTACACTGAAGTAGGATAAGTGTTTTGACTATCTTATCTTCAATCGGTATTTTATATATATATATATATATATATATATATATATATATATATATATATATATATATATATATATATATATATATAATTTCCATTCATGTTAAAAAATGACTATATTCGTATCTATTTTATATATATATTATTTCCATTCATGTTATTACGAATTTAATATAAAAATATACAGTTTTTTTCTCTCTAAAGAAATAAATTATATAAATATAAAATAAAAATTGGAGAAAATGTTAAATAATTATCTAGAGTAAATGTGTCTTAGAAATAAGTTATAAACTAATGACTAATGAAAAGTTAATACGATTTTTTTAGAAAAAATTTAAAAGTATTTAGTCATTTAAAATGAGATGAGTACGAGAATAAAGTGAATACTGAAAAAGAGATGAAGATGGAGATGAGATGGGTATGTACAAACATATCCTTATCTCATACTGAATTTAAAACATCAAATATTATTCTTATCCATAATCATACTTACATATTCAATCAATGCAAAAAACTTCCATCAATATCAAAACAAGCTTAAATAATACTCATAATAACCACTCATGCAAATAGAAAATCTTTCTATATATTCTCTTCTTTTAATGAGTTATTTTTGTGCATAGTATAGGAGCATGAAGAAAAAGAAATTATTTAGCGATCCCTAATATACTTTTTGGTCACTAAACAATTAAAATTGATCATTAATATATTTTTCAACCTAAATTATATGGTAATAAAAATCTAGTAACAAAACAATTAGCAACCAATATTTTATTTTGTCACTGAGCGTTTGGTTACCTAAATATAAGAGACAATTTAATAACAAAAAAGTACTGCTAATTTTAAGTCACTAATTCGGTAACAAAAAATTGAGTAATTCAACAGTATAAACAGTGCAACAATTAACATTAAATGGTTATTTTGGTTATAAATTACGACTGATTTATTTTGATAGTTAATTTGATAAATTTGATAGTCAAATAACTTATTTTTGTATTAACGTGCAACAGTATACTCCTTGTATAAATATTTTGTAAGTTCATTAAAACACTTCAAATATTTTAATATATAAATATATTTTCAGTACAAGACAACTTTTAAATAGAGTGATCAATAATGATTAGTAACTTAGTAGCTATAGTAACCGATTTAGATACTAATTTACAAGACTAAAAATTATCGATTACTAAAATAGTTATTATTATGAATAAAAAATTATAATTAATCATTAAATTGGTCTTTAAAATTAGCTATCATGACTGTAATTGACTGTAATTACTAAAGTAAAAAATTGGTCATTAAAAATTAGCTATTTAGGTTTTAGCTACCAAAATGACTTAGTTTCTAAATTGGTTCCTAATTAATTAGTGACCAATTATAAGTTTTTATTTATAATAGTGACTATTTTAGTAACCAATAATTTTTTATTCTATAAATTGGTATCTAAATTAGTAGTTACAGTGACTAACTATTTTTTGTCATTGAAATTAGTTTCATATTAATAATTTTCTTATAGTGTTTCTTTACCGATAAAAGATATAAGTAAAATTCTTCATCTACTTCTCCAAATAACAATAAAGTTGGTAGAAATTTGATGATTTTCTATTCTATGCGATGTTTACATAAAAGGGAAATATAAAACCTGCCTTGTACTTGTTAAAAAATCATGCATCCATGGGTGGTAGGTACGTTTAAACTAAGATGAATCTTTTGACAGATTTTATCTACATATATCGGTGTGGATGAATTGTTTTATCCATTCTCCACCTAAGACTTTGCTTACCATCTTATACTAATCATCATTTTCAACTTAATAAATCTAGTAAACACGAGAAGCCATCACAATCTTTATTAATCCTTTTATTAGCGTAGCCTTTTTAAATATTTTTAACAGTTATTCTCCAAATACTAGTTCTCATTTATATAATAAATAACATTAGACTTTGAGTGGCTGGGTCATTCAAATTTCTACTTCTTTCTTTTCATATTTTATGGAACATTTAATTTTTTTTTTTTGGGTAAGTTACCTAATTTTATGTTCTTGATTTATATTATTGTTATTTTGTTTGTTTTTTAATATAGGAAAGAGGACAGTTATTTTGCGTTCTTGATTTAAAAATTTAGATAAAAAGAAATGAAGATAATGCAAGGTAGAAATAATTTACATTTCCCTATGAAATGAGCTATTCTTGTGCATCATTCAAACATCAATGAAGGATATGTTCACTTTTGTATTTATTATGCTTTTGGATTTTACTTAATAGCTCTTATATTTTATTGTATTTGGTGCTTCTTTAAGACCCTTTAAATCTTTATATCATAGCACAGGTTTTCTTTCGAAACCCTCCTTGTAAAAGGGATTGAAATACTCAGAATTTGTTTTTTTCCCTCTCTTGTAAGGATTAAGGTTTAGAATTGTCAAAAAGTGACTCTCAATACTATTACGCAAAAACGCAAGAACGTTCAGAATATAACACGGAATATATCGATTTTGTGACAAAATCAAATCGTGCAAAATAGATTAATAACAACAAAAAGAAAAAAGCATGGCACGATTTGTTTCGAAGCAGACCAGTAAATAATTAATAAAAAAACACGCCATTTGTCAATTGATTATGTGAAAAGTAATTTAAAAATATGTTGGGTTTTTTGAAGTAAATATATTGAGAAGAGTTGGTACTATACTTGAGAGTTAAAAACTAGTTTAACTATACGAACCAACTAACGTATCTGTAAATATCTTTTCTTATATATTTATCCTCTATACCGAAGAAATTAAAATGTTCATAACTTGAAGAAATCAAATTTTATTTTATATATTCTGATTCAGAAGAAGTATTCAAACGAGTATTCTATGTTCACTTCCAAGAGAAACAGTTTTCGAAATTTTCATGACAGATTCCTATGAAGGCCAATGACTCAATTTACACACTTGTATGTCAGTATAAATGTACAATAGTAGTACATAACTACGAGAATTAATGTGGTTATTATGAATATGATTGTTCCAACTACCTTGATGACATCATTTTCTTGATTGATGTTGCCACTCGCAAGACAGACATAGCTTCCCAGGCCTTACCAGTATTTTAGTATGCAATAATTGCCTATGTTTGTATATGCATTATCCCCATCAATCAAACAGCATGCTTAGTTTAGACGTTAAAAATCTTATTTAAATTAACATAATTGCAATGACATAAGAATCTTTAAGTGACACACAACGCATGGGGTAGGATTAGGTGGTGAAAATTTTCCCTACACTTAAAAATTAGGAGAGTATGGAGGAGAACAAACCTAACCACATTGTGATTTTCTTTCTTACTTTGACAATCATGCCAAACTTGACCTCAACCAATCGAATTATTCAAGTGCCTTTGACAAGGCATACTCCAAAAAGGTACCATTAGATTAATCACAATGCCACTAGTGCTGCATTGACATGTGTTGTACATCAGTTTCATTGCGAAGACTTTGTAAACTTAGCTATATTTTTTTATTTCTGTTCCTCAAGCCTTACCAGTCAACTTCTTAATGGAAAAGGAATCAAATCTAACTACTCACGATGGAAATACAGGACTTGTTTTAACTTATAAGCAGCCATTTTCCTCTATCGTGGTTTAGGATTTTGCTGCATATTTCAAACACTTCCTAATGTCTCTTAGATAAGCCATCATTAATTTACTCATTAAACTTCAAACAAAACCTCCCACTTGCTCTGTGGAAACTTATAGGGTTCACAAAATAATATTTCAGTGTTTAGATCATCGTTGTAGATCTGCTCAAGGTTTTTTGTTTTCTGGTACTCTTTAGGACCAACACATTTTCTGGTACTCTTTATCTTGTACCTTAGACTGAGGGATGGCTTTGTATAACATCCCATTCCTAATTCGCAACATGTTTTTAATTCATTAGAAAAAAAAAAAATTAGCTTTTTGCTCTAAGCCCTGGGTAGTGATAAAGTTGAGAAGAAAGTAATCAGCGTATACGTAGCTCTTAAACTGTATTATTCAGTTTTTAGGAAACTAATTTTCTAGAAGTTTATTCATTTTACACACGTTTCTCTCCCACGTACCATTCCTTGATGGTGGACTTCACGAAGCAGAAATCCGGTAAAAGTGCTTGGTGTGTCATGTGTAGTTATTCAAAGTGGACTATATACATAAATCATAGACCAAATTCATGGTTCTTTTCTGCAAGTAAGCTTATTGTCAACTCAGGATCTTCGCGTTTCATGTTCTTCCTACCCTATTTTCTTGAAGAAAAACTTACACATAACATAAACCAAACAGTTCCATTCCATATACACATAACAAATGAAACAAAAAGTAAATAAAAAAAAACACCAGTAAATGCCAAATTTTGTTTGAGCAAAGAAAATATAACTGTTAAAAACGATGCTGTCATACCGACAACCAAACTAGTTCGATGAAACTGTCCCGGAGTTATGTACAAACACATGTATTGATATATAAATACGAATGTATGTAAATGGGCATACATATGTATATGCACGTATATATACTAGAGCATATATATATATATATATATATGGTCTAATTAAGTTACAAGAAGCAAACACGGCATAACACACAATAATTGAACCTCTTCGAAAATAAATACTAAGATAGGTCATGCATGATGGGGTCCTCGAAAAATAGTTCAGGCCAATAAGATTGGGGTCCTCCTCCATAGCTAGAAGTGCTGCTGCTGGCATCTCCGGGATTGTTAGCTGATGTAGCTATTGCATTGGGAGGAATAGAGGGAATAATCCAGGAAGAGTCATGATCAACCGTGTGATCCCCTTGACTTACCATTGCAAAGTTAGTACCTTGACCCATCTCACTATTCAAACATGATTGAGAACTGAAAGAGACTTGTGGGTCTATAAGGTGAGGTAGCACGTTTGGGTGGTGGAGTGGTTGAGAACTAGCAATGCCATGTGAAAATGAGGCAGGAGCATCTGGTTGCAACATCACCGGATTCTCTTTCACATTGGAGATTGAGTTTAACAAAGTGAGAGGTTCCATGTTGTTTGTGGTGGCATTTTGGTCGTAGTGGTTGGGGCTTAAGGAGTTTGAGGATTGGATTAGATAATGAAGGTATTGAAGCTTTGCCAGCTGGACTGCCTCTGCTTGCAACATCATAGCATGTTCATCCAAGGTCTGATGATCCATGAGGTCTGTCATGTTGGCCAAAGCTAGCAGATAGGGCAAGCTGGAAACAAGGTCAGTTCTGGGTTGGTGAGTCATTGGATCAAAACCCATCTGAATCAACTTTTTCTTTAAATGAGTATTCCAGAAATTCTTTATCTCATTATCCGTCCTGCCAGGAAGGTGGGTCGCAATTGCTGACCATCTGATAAAATACAAAAAATTATGAACCAAAAAATCAAAAGGAGAAAGTCATAACAGCACAGATAACGAGGAGATAGGCCTGAGTAGGTTAAATTTGCATGGAAAACTGGAGGAAGAAAAAAAAAACTGTGGCAAGGAAACGTACTTGTTTCCAAGAATAGAATGGAGATGAAGAATTGTTTGCTCCTCTTCTTGAGAAAACTTTCCCCTCTTGATATCAGGCCTTAAATAGTTAGTCCACCTTAGCCTACAACTTTTTCCACATCTGTTCAGACCTGCAACAAGAAAGAAAAATGAATGAGGAAACTGACATTAAAATGAGAGAAAAGAACTGGTTTGAGCCATAAAGCTAGAAATTTACGAACCGGCTAGCTTAGGGAGAGCTCTCCAACTTCCATGGCCATGTTTCTCAATGTGCTGAACCAGCTTTTGATCTTCTTCGGGAGTCCAGGGACCTTTCTTAAGGCCATTCTCGTCGCAGCATGGAGATCTTCCCATATTCTGTGCTATACTCAGATTGATCAGAAACTGTTATTATCCTTTACTCCTCGTTACAACCAAATTAAACTGGGGCTGGTGCACACTACTTATATAACCATTATATTCTTATTGCTTCCTTCTCCTCCTTAATTATATCTAATATTAAATAACATTTCACAATCTTTACAACTTTACCCCTCAAGCTAATTAATATGGTGGCCATTTTTAATGTGTTCATATGCAATATCATTATATGAAAATTTATATTGCTAATCAAACAAAATTATTATCAATATAGCTTTTATTATAGTTATTATAAAATTTAAGAAATTTATGATATAATAATGATTAAATGATGATAATTATTTACACTTTTAGAGTATATATGCTATTTTCTCTTGTAAGTAGTCCTTTCCAAGTGGTGGTACTTTTTGTATTTGAATTAATTAAATGATGTATTAACTAATCTAATGATGTTATTAATTAGTAACAATATACTATTTTTCAAACTTCACTTTACGCATACGTTTAGACATGCTAAAGAACTCGATCAATTTCTTCAGATGCTATGGTGTAAAAAATATTTTTTTCCTGTTAATCACTTGAACAATTCATATTTTCGAAATTGAATAAAATATGATATTGAAACCAAGCAATGAGGACAGTTTGGTAATTATAAAGTAAAGTTGTTTTAGTTTAAATTAAGTGATTATTAATATGGCAATAAAGTGTTCCTAAAAAGACTAGGTTCCAAATTAGATTACGTAACACGTGGCCAATGAATGGTTGTCGGAGGAACCCCTCCCATGCACGCAAAGAGGAGGCTGCTCCCTCTTTCGTCATCGTTTGCATGGCACCCATAGACTCACGTCCTCTCTTCTTGGATTTCATGCCCCTTAAACAAATCATTAACTCAACAACAATACCATGAAAAAGAAATAAAAATCTCCCAATAATATATATTACTATAAATCCAACTCTGTATACCCTACATAATATGTATGCCTACGACTAGTTCTATACGCAGACATTAAAAAGTTATTTTATTTTATATAACTTATCGTTTTTTTCAAATTGATGATTGAATCCTCCTTCCCCTAATAAATACAGGAGGTGTGCGCTCTCTTTTTCTCAACATTATTATATAGTTTAAATCAAATTTAATGATTTATATTTATAATTTTCTTTTTCACAATAAAAGATGTTTTCAACTTTATATATATTTATATAGTAACCAAAATACTATATAAATAACCCCCCACAAAGTTATTATGTGGATGATTTCTATTTTACTCTTTATTTTTTAAGATATTTAATTTATTAATTAACTAATAAATAATATTTTACGTTCATATAAAATCGTATAAGTTGTTCTCGTGTTAATCAGCACTACACATAATATGTGCGGCCATATATTTATTAGGACAACCCTTGTTCAACTTATTTAGGTTGAGGATTGAGTTCACATATAGGTTGAGGATAAAACCATATAAATAAATTTATGAGGACAAGATACACTCGCAATAATCCTAATTAAGAAAAATAAAATAAAATCCTTGGGGGCCAACTACTTTCCCACAATACAATATTATGGAGATTTCTAATCGTATAGCATTTAATAAAATTAACATTGAATTGAAAAATCTAACTTATCTACAATTCAAAATTAATTTTTCCTTTTAAGTTTTTTACTTATATATTTCATAATAGACAAGTTTGTATATTTTATTGGCAATTTTTAATTTGGTCACTGAACAGTTTATTTTCTATTCGATAATTGAATTTGTTTTTATTTTTAAATTTGGCTAGGTTAAGTATTATTAGTCTACATTAAGTATTCTCCTTTCTTCAAGACAATAATCGTTCTTACAGAAAATTAAAGCTTCACAATTGTATCAAAACTAACTGGATTAAATTAAAAAAAAAAACTATTTCTAATAGAGAAGTACTATGAAATATATAAGATCGATATTAATTTCTTGATTAGTTTAATCCTCTTTATTATAATTATAATGTAATCATCAACATTGAGCAGACACTCAAAGGTACACCAAACCACATATGCATGTGTATCTAGGTCAAATGGAGACGTAAAATATAGGCACATGATTCATAATTTATCCGAATATCTAAACAGGTAAACAAAAAAATCTACGGAAGTTGTTGAAAATAGTTATAGCTACATGGATAGATTATGGATATATAAAGTATATGAGTGAAAGCCTGGAGGTTAAAAAGTCCGGACAAATCAAAGGTACCAGTAATAGCTGAATGCCTGAAAAGGACACAAAGGATGTGACTCCTTTGACTCAGAGGGTGGTGCAGTTGGAGACGTGAAGGAGAATCTGCTGCAGCAGACACCCAAGTCCACCCCAATTTTTTTTTTTTTTTTAACCCTTAAAACATTCTTTGCACGGTTGAGAAACCTTCAATGGCGTTTGTTGGAGATTTGTCCCCATGCACCTTGTTCTGATGCACATTTTCTTGGTCATGGCGGCATCTTCCATTTTAAACCCAATACAAAGTAAAAGGTTATCGCTTAGTACACACTAGTGTTTTGAAACTTGGCTAAATCTGCAAAATCAAATATACATTTGAATCACCCAAATCTCACGATGCTTCTACAATGATACGCATTTACCTATGATTTTGGAGCAGTGGCTTAATGTAATTGGTTCCTTATTTAAATTCAAAACAGGCCCATTTTTAATTTAGTTTAATTGGGAAAAATATAAGTTCATGACACTGACTAGAATCCAGAATTTAATTTAATAATTTATTAAAGAAACTTTTTCAACCTTTAAAAAACATGTTTTTTATTTTTTTTATTTTAAAGTTTAGAGATCAACAAAAAGCATTGATTATATTTGATGGAAAATATAAAAATTAAAAATAAATTTTCCATATATGTGTCTGTCAACTGGTGAACCATGTTGCTTCACAGATAAGCCATTCATTTTCAAACCTAAAATCTATTCGATTTAATTATTAAGTGTCGACGTCTATATGAAGAACAAAGGAGTTAGTTAGAGAGACAATTTTTTTGTTCTTTAACACATTTTTCTTCTCAGTTTCTTGTTCATGTGTCGCAAACCTAGCTCGTTGTCTTTAAGCTTGCAATTTTAGTAAACGAATCATACACACAAAGACATTGATCTCTGAGACAGGATCTTGTCGACGAGAATAGAATTAAGGGACCAGTGATGTAAGATGAACTTTATAGTTTGATTATAATATCATCCTTTATTTCAGTGTCAGCTAAACAACTGATTTGCTTGCTGCAATGGGTTTCCAACCAATACCTCCATAAAACGTTAAAAACAAGTTCGAGGCCACCCACTTAGCTTCTACTTCCACATTTCCTACGAACTTCTGTGTCTTTGTCCCCTACAAAGGCCATTCTCGACTGGCTTGAAGGACACTCTTCCAACTGAATCATCGCAATCTCTTTGCTTCTAATGCCTTGCAAAGGCTACGGTTGGTTAAGTTGGTCAGAGACACCTTCCAAAGGTACTATAATCAATGCAAAAATATGCTGAAAAAGACATACACCATTCAATTATACCAAAAATATATGCACCAAACCTAACATATATATGTAAAGGCTGAAATTTAATTAGGGTTCTTAAGTATTAATCAGTGTATGAGTAATTAAGTTAGGACGAGCAATGAAGAAAACAGAAGGGGGGCATTGACAAATTTGGATCTACCTTAGTAACTTGTGTAACGCTTCATTGATGATCACCTACTTATCACCTAGAGAAAAATTTATCTCATCATGCTTTGTTCTGAGGGACACTAACCAAGGTCTTGCCAAATTTAGTCAAGCTAACACCTTTCCAAATTGACTAAAAACCCTTTTCAAGAAAGGTTTTGTTTGATGGACAATCTAATGCCAATCTTGCCTGGAGAGAGAAAGAAATGAAAGTGATGAAAGATGTGAAAAATGTTGGTAAATGTCACTCTTCAAGAAATCAAAATCACCATTTATATATATTAGCAAAATGCTAGATGATACTTCCAATGCTAAATGAAATCTAAATAAAATTTAGTGAGAGATTAAATATTATGGGTGATATTGAATCGGAAAGAGGCAACTCAAAATATTTTACTATGTATTAACATGTATTGGTATGCTCAAATGGTAAAGTGGTCATATGAGATTTTGATAAGCTAGTATGCACATGACGAGAGAAGCAAAGCAAGTAGAGGGCAACAACAACTACACAGGCATTGAGAAGTAAAAACAAAAGAAATAGCTTACATAATTAATCTACAAAAAGGTTATACAAAAACTTAAGAACCCCAACAAAGGTAACTTGATTAAGTTGGTTCGCTTTGTCTGCTCAGGATTAGTTTATATCAATTTAACTAATTACTTTTACCAGTTTAATGATGTTAAAGTCTAGCCATATCTTTATGTAATCTAATAAAATGGGACACAAATGTTAATAGGCTAAGTTTAACACCATAAATTTAAAAGTTTAGACCTTAGAGCACTTGACTACATAATTAACTCATCCTTTGGTGTATCCCACCACTTTCTTTATTTTCTTGTAAGTGTTATTTACCAGCAGAATACATGAAAGTTATTACTCAATAAAATGTCAAACCTTACAATTGTAAGATGCGTCATCTTGATCGGTTTTATTCTTCTTGATAAAGAGTTATCTGTTTTATTCTTGTTGATAAACTTCGTTTCATTAATAGGAGAAGGGTCCTTAGATGGTACTGATTAATAATCATTAATATGCCGTGAATTTTACAAAAAATAACATGTAATGACTAAAATAACGACGAGACGGCAAACTAAAAATAAAATTTGCAACAAATAAAGTTTGGAGTCGTCATCATAGTTTATCCTGGAAAATTACGAAAAAGTCAAAAAGATAAGACAATATCTGCAAAAAGATGGTTACGCATGGGAAAGGTATTAGCATCCTTACGCGTCCATCTTAAGACGGTACCTTTAATTAAACGTGCAAAAGGATGTGGTTTTTTCAAAATGTTTATTTTCTCCAAAAATAAGAAAACACCGTTAAAAAAGAAACAAAAAAAAATTATTATTTTTGGGTCTGACAATGATGTAGTTCGTTTTTAGCTATTTTCATTCAAAATGAGGAATCAGAAACCACTACTTAGAGCTGTCAAAATGGGTTAGAACCCGTGAGTCAACCCGGCTCACCACGGGTTCGGGCCGGGTTGGGTTGGAATTTGTTTACCTGGCTCATTTAGAATCCGGCTCATCCGGGTTGAACCCGTGGTGAGCCGGGTTGGCTCACCAACCCACAGATAGAAGGGTCACACAAATGTTTTTTTTTATTAAGTTGAGCTTTACATTTGGGTCATGTTAAGTTGTTTTTTTATCCAACACATAAATCATTTGTAATTTTTTATTTTGGTTTGTATTTGGATTGTATAAAAGTTTATTTAGACTTTAATTATAATTACAATTTAGTTTTGACTGAAAAAAATAAAAAAAAAATAATATTTTTTTTAATTAAGTGAACCTGTGAGCCAACCCATTTAACCCGCCAACCCGTGGTGGGTCGGACCGGGTTCAAATTTTTTTGGCTCGCTAAAAAGTGAGTCGAGTTGGATTGACTCACTAAATCATCAACTCGTGGTGGGTCGAGCTGGGTCGGACCGGGTTACCAGTTTTGATAGCTCTACCACTACTACATAACAAACTGTAATATTAAATGAATCTTGATCTAACCATCATAATTGCAATTTTACTTTATTTAGAAGACAAAAATGCTCATAAGTGATATACAACTTTAATTAATAATTTATTTGATACATACCTATAAAAGGTTAAAAACTACTTAAATAATAAAATAACTATATTTTAATATTACTAAAAATTAAAATATAATTAAACTTAAAAAAAAAGAAAATTAATTTGAAGGAGTGACAAAAGATACTATGAAGAAATGAAAAAAAAATTCACATGAAATTGCAATATTTTCACCATTGAAGAATTTGAAAAAGAATATAAATTTCAAAGAGATTTTTGTTTTGAAAAAAGTTAAAGACTACACCTTTCAAACGTTTTAAGCTTCCACTGAGAGACTCTTCAAGTGTCAGAGAGATATGTTTGTCTTTTATTCTAGTAGAGGCCTTCAATATTCCAAAGTGTTTATTGTGTTAGAGATATTATTTAGAAATTCTAAAGGACACTTTTGTCTTTATAAAATCTGTTATATAATTTTATATTATTTTAATTAACAAAATTAATTATTTCAGTTTTCAAATTAAAAGAAAATTTATAATATATTTGTTTTTTAAAAGAAAATTCATTTAATTATAGATAAAATTTAATTAATTATTAAATTTGAAAAAGATAATAATATTTATTATCATCCTTTTATTTACTCTCTTACTATTAATTAATAATTTTTTAACTAAACTGTTAATATCATATTCAATAAAAAATTAATTTAAATTTAAAAAATCTTATTAATCATCTTTGACAAGAATATGGAGTACATTTTACTTAAGTAGAAAGATTTTTTTTATCAAAATTGTGAAATAAAAATGAAGATAATTTTTTTGCACACAATACAAATATACATTGAATAAAATATAACTAAAATTTTTAGTTTTAGCTTAATTATTGATGGATTCAATAATTCAAAAATACAAAAAAAAAAAAACTATTAGACATGTAAGATTTCTTCTATAGTTATAATTGTATTAAGGGTTAAATATGTTTTTTATCCCTTAACTTTTAGTGAAAATTGAAATTAGTGCATCTTCTTCAAAACTTTGGTCTAATCTAGTCTTCGAACGTTAGAAATGCGTGGATTTAATTATTTTAACCAAATTTTGTTAAGTTTATTTGACGTTTCGAATGCGTTTTAGGATAATATTGGAGTTAGCATTGAAGCGAAAATGTGTTAAACAGTGTAAACAATTCAAATATTATTATCATGAAATGTGCTTCAAACGTCATATAAATTTAATAAAATTTAGTTAAAAGGACTAAATTAACGTATTTTTAAAGATGGAGAACTAAATTGGTCAAAAGTTTCGAAAATAGACTAATTTCAAATTTCATTGAAATATGAGGGACAAAAACATATTTAAACCTTTAATCCTTTCATTAAATTAATTATTCATTTTTGTTGTATTAGTGATAATGATAAGATGTGTAAATTTTAAATATATTATTTTAGCTTCCAAAATTCCAAAGTTAATGGTCAATATCAGCACTCTTTATTGGAGTATTTATCATGTTGCATTTATCCAACTTTTTTTAAAGTTTTTATTATATTTTTCTTTTACATTAAAAAATCTCTTTATCCATTCAAGTGGTTTTCATGTCCAAATTTTGTGATAATAACAATGTCATTCATGTTAAATGTATCATTCATTTCTTTCTCCCTTTAATTCTTTAACTAGTGGAAGATTCTTTTTACCATTAATATACACATAAATGTTTAAAGTTCTTGTTAACCAATGCGCTAAAAACACCAGTTAAAAATAATTAATAAACATTAAATTTTATAAAAAATTATAGTTAAAGTTAAAATAATAAAATAATAAAATAATTTTAAGATAATTGTAATATAATAAAAAAAACTATATTAAAAATTTGAATTAACGTTTTATTCATCCCTCAATTTAACTTCCTATTTTATTTTTAATTACATAATAAAATCATAACATTTTGGATTAATAAAAATAAATATGTTGTAGAAATATTTTCACAAACATACCATTAATTTGGTTAAATAAAATTATTTAATAATTTTTATTTTATTTAATATGATATTGCATAAGTTATTTTTATTATAAAAAATATTGTATAGAATTCTAAATTTAATTTGAATCTTATTATACTATATTCTTTTTAATCGAAACAATGTTATAATATTCATATTTTTAATATAATTTTATTTTGTTACATTACAACTACGTTAGTATTATTTTAATTTTTTTATGTATGCATCAAATAAATTATTAGTTGCATTTGTATAATAGTTATGAATATTTTTAATCAGAACTCATTTAATTTTACATTTAATTATAAATTATGAACTATATGCTTATTATTTATACCTTAACCAATACTCTTATAACACGGATTAACTTTCTTAGAGTACTGATTAGCATTTTCGTTACTTAAAATATTACTATAAACATAATTTACACAAAGTTAGATTTACGTAATATTTTTTTAGACCTTTTACTGTTTATAGTTTGGGCCTTAAAAGCCCATTTTTCTTCTTTCTGTTTTTTCTGTTTTACCCGCTTTTTATTAAACTCATGCTGTTTTCCTTTCTGCATGCGTGAAAAACATACAAAATAATCAGTTTTCGTTGACAGTGTTCACCATTTTCTTACTCTGTTTTTTCGTTCCTTTTTTTTTTTTCAGGAAAACGCAATAAGACCCAAGTGTAACAAATAGTCATTAATTATAACTTACCACATTCTTGAGGCCTTATATAGCTTTTATTTTCAGTTAGTGGATTTTGATAACTTGGCCTTCGATTATGAAACCTTCTGGGTGTCAAACAAAATTTCTCCTATAAAATCATTAATAAAAAGAAAAACTAGACAATCTTTAATGAACTTGGTTATTGACCAATTTAAAATCTTTGGTAGATTTCTTATCAAAATGTTACATATAAACATAATTTTTATGAGAAAGTACGCTCTTCTAATAAAGAGGTCATTAATGGAGAGAAAACTTTTTGGAAGAGATAATAAGTGCTTCAAACAAGGAGAGGTACCACAAAAAATCCTTAAGAGAAATATGACAAAGGAAAATGGGGAACAAAAAATAAAAATAACCTATAAAGAAAGGATGACTAAAGAAGCTTGAAAAAGAGACAAGAAAATATAATTGCAAAAATTAGAAATTCTTTACTTTTAAATATGAAAGAAACGTAGACTAAATTAACTATTTAGTGGTTAAACTACTTCATAAACCTAACTACTCTAGGGAGTTGTAATTTTCCTCATCATTATTATAATTACCTACTAAAGATGGTTTGTCACCCTTTTTGTTGGGTTAATTAATTTTTCTTCCTTACTCTTATTGAGAGGTTTCTTAAATCTCTCTTCTAATCCTAGTGTTCTTTTATCTTATCTATAAAACTTTAATTTTAATGAAAATCGAATTTTGTGAGATTTAGAATCTAATGAGAATTTGATATTTTATTTATAGGCTCTTATATTTGGAAATTTTCTTTAATTAAAAAGTAAACATTACATTTATCCCTAGCAGTGGCGGATCTTTAGCTAAAATTTTGGGAGTGCCAAAATTTTAGTTGAATTACTCTTTTGGCCCATCTTTTTGTTTAATTTATTCGTGATTTTTTAAAAATTGATGTACTTTTTTTTTCGTTGAATTTTTTAAAGCGGAAGAAAGATCTTCCATAAAAAATTGATATTAGGATTATGTCAATTATACCAACAAATCAAATAATCATTCTTATTTACAACTTCAATTTTGAAGAAAAATCTGATTCAAGAAATTTAACGAAAATGACAAAATTGCATCATGTTTTCAAAAATCGGAACTAAATTGAGACAAAAAAATATAAAAAACTGGAGGACCAACTTAATATTTTTGAAAGAAAATAGAAACCAAAAAAATAATCTCAAAGATTTTATATAAATTAGTAAAAACATTATATCCACTTTTTTCATTATAATATAAAAATAAAATAAAAATTATAATTATTGTTATTATTATAATTATAAAATTAAATATAAATTATTTTTATAATTTTACTATAATTAATTCTCATTTATAATGATTAAATTTTAAAAAATAATCAAATAAAAAATAGTTAAATTACACAAATAATCATTTAAAAGATAATATTAATAAAATAATTATTTTTATTTAAAAAATATTTAAAATATAAAATTAAAAAATAAATGTGGACAAAAAAAACTTTTACTTATTTATAAATATAAATGTATACAGATTTATTAAAATATTAAATATATAAAATATATTACAAATATTAATTTTTTGAAAAATATATTTAAGATTATATATTAATAAATATAAATATAAAAAAAATTGGGGGCATGGCCCCTCTTAGTCCTTTCGTAGGTCCGCTACTGGATGGAGGTAAGAATGATGATGTATCGAGACTATCAATATACAATATTATGAAATTTTAGTTTCACACTTTCTATAGTTATATTTTGATGCACTATTCTTAATATAAATGCTTTTATTTTGGTTCTTATTCATAGTTTGAAAACTCAGAGAACTTTGTACACTAAGTAAATGTTTATACTTAATATTTTAATTGTAATACTCTATTTATAGTGTTATTTTACTATATGATGTTACGTTTAAAAGTTAGTTTCAATTTTCATATTGCAAAAGATAAATTTCAAAATTATGTTTATGTGAGCTATGGGTGAAGCCGGTCTATTATTTTTCTTAAGTTCACTTATAAATGAGCTAAGTATAGGGTTCACCATAAAGAACCAACCTTTAATCAATTGAGTCAGGTTGAGTAAGTGCTCATGGCCTCTTTATCTTTTTATCTTAAATATTAAGAATTGTGCGTATATCTTAAATGTTATGATTCTGTTTTTTTATTTCTATTTTTTTATAAACTACCTGTTTTATCTCACTTGAATAAAATAATAGTATTATAAGTTTCGGTCTAATTTCAAGAAATAATATAAATCAAACCCATTAAAACTGTTCTGCACAACTTTTTTTTAGATAACTTTTCATAAGATTAAAATTAAATAAACCTGGTTAAAAGTAAACTGGCTCGATTCAAGACTGTTGGTAGAGTATTATTATAATAAAACCGAACATTATTTTAAAATTTCAAAATATTTAAGTAAAACCCAATAATTCAAACCCATTTCAAAATCAGAATTAAAGAATTTTTTAAATATAAGTATTTCTTATATTTGTTTTAGATGAGAACATTTTCTTCTATCTTAACACATTAAAATCAGATAATTGTGTTTACATTTAAATTTTAGAAAAAAATATAATTACGTTTTTGTTACGAACTAACATTAAATAATATGAAAAAATATAATTTATCTAATAAGTATTATATATATAATATTAAATTTTGATACACGCAAATCTATATAAGAAAAGTAAACGTTAAATATGTTGTGTTTTGATATTTATTTTAATTTGTCACGCGTTTTTGTGTTGAAGCGGTGCTTTATGACTGCGTGTGTTTGAAAATTCTTAAATACGGTATTATTATTCGTAATTATCAATTATAATAATTATTAATGGTTCGAATGTGTACTTAGCATTTGGCAGAAAGCAGTGAGGATCGGTTAATCCTCAAATTATCGAAGGTACTTAACAGGGAAATACAAACAAAACGGTCTTTTCACTTCTTCTTTTTTTCGTTATTTGAGCATACGACGATGCACGCACGGAGGAGGTTCTCCTCAACCTGAACTTCAGCCTCCACTCACTCCATTACTCCATCACTCTCTCTTTCTCTCCCTCTCTCTCTCTCTCTCTCTCTCTCTCTCTCTTTTTCTCTCTCATCGCAACTCAAACCCTTTCCGTTTCAATCAATAAATCCTTTCCACCATCGACTTCGATCCTTCTTCCATTTCCCTCTCGATTCAACTGCTTACATTTCGGTACGATTGCGATTCGTGATTTCGTTGTTTTTTTTTCATTATTTTATTATCGCATTCTTTCATCAGCGTATTTTTCTGACCGTCGACTATTGCTCGTTCAATCTATGCAAAAGAAGGAATATTCTGTAGTCGTCACTTGCATCGTTCGGTGATCGAATTTTGAAATTGAAACGCAAATGACAATAACAACAACGATAGAAATGTAACATTGAAGGTTTTCGTTCGGCATGCATTTAGGGGTTTAATATGTGTGCAGTTAGTTATTGACATTGCTGTGATTGGTGATTGTGATGGAAGGTGAGCGAGTGTGATGTATTGTTGTGGCGAAGAGAACCAATGGAATTGTGGAAACGCTGGGGCTATCAATGTTCGAAAACTGAGTTCCATTGTGCGTGACATTGGGGATCCCTGCCTTTCTCACTCGCCCGCAAAGGTTGTTGTAACTGTAAGACTACAACTCTACCGCGTTTTTTTAATTGCGTTGTTTGTGCTCAAGTTCGGTCGTTCGTTATGCATCATCATACTCAGAGTGCTGCTCTTTATTTTTTATTTTTTTATCTGAGACTAGTGGTAGGCAGCATTTTGTTATTTGTTGAACAATTTTTTATGTTTCTTTCTCAACATTGTTTATATTGTCAAGGATTGATATCAGGGCTCTTTTGAATGTTATCCTCTGTGTAGAATGGGACTAGGATGATCAGTTCAAAGCATCTTCTGTAATTTGATGCTAGTTCATCTATTGACAATGCCCTAGAACTTCTGGGTTGATTGCACTTTACACGGGTTTTTCTATAGCGGAATACATACTGTGATTTGAGAACGCTCAGACTCCCTCTTTGCATTAGAGTAAATTCCTCTCTGTTTGTCATTTGAACACATGGGCATCTATGGAGATCTTGTTGCTAATTGTAGATATATAATCTTGTTATAAGGTGACCTTTTTTAACGATTGTACTAATCTTCATCGAGCAGGTAAAGAGAATGCTTAAGCCAGACAAGTGGCAAGCCATGTCAGATAGTGAAGGAAAGGTGTCTGGTTTCCGGAAAGCTCTAAAATTGATTGTGCTGGGGGTATGTTGTCATTATGCCGTGATTCTTTTTCTTCTTTTATTTATCTGCACCATTATCTTTGTTATCCCCTGTTCACCATAATCATCTTCTTCCGGTCTAGGATGATGCATGCTCATGAATTTGGTGCACCCATTCATGTTTTTTAAAACAAAAATTATTGTGCATAGAGTAATAGATTTGAACAAACCTGCCTAACTTTATTTAATATGTAGTTATTTCTTTTAGTTTCTTTAAGGTCACGGATGCTTTTAGGTCGAGGGTGTTCTTTGTCAGTGGTTGTCATTGACCTGCTTTTCTTGAATTTTAATTTCAATTCCAAAGGTGCAAATTGCCAATTTTACATAAAAGAATAATTTATATTAGATGCAAACGTGAGAGAGTACGGATAAATTTTGGGCATGGCATGGGGCAGAGTATTTTTTTTATTGAATCCATATTCTTGGGAATGAAACCTCAACTTAAGGGAGGATTTATTTGTCTATTACTTTTATGAAAACATGGATGTTGCTCACAACTCAAAGGTGGATCTTCTTATTTTTTTTTGTTTTTTAATGAAATCATGAGGTTTCATGATGCCACAACCTGCTAATTTATTATATGTGAAAGTCAATTTGGTATATATAATTACTGGAAAAATAAGCAGTAGGCAGTTTGTCTTTATTCTTTTGTAAATGTGATAAAAGAAAAAGGGATTTTCCTTAACTTTAACCTTCAAATTTCTAATGAGCTGGACAGTTTGAACCAGTCCACATTCACCGTGCTGCATTCAATGTTTTCTATTGTCAACAGAGTCAGTTCTATCACTAAAATTTTTGTTTTTACCATGGCATTATAGGGAAGTCTCGTGTTCCCTTTGATACTGAATTTATGAACATCGCAAAACTGATATTAACACAACCATAACAGCTTTGTTCATCATAGGCGTTAGTGTGTTTTACTTTTGGGATCCTATTGATGACAGAACCCTGGCTGCTTTAATTTTTATGCTGAAAGCCTAATAAAATGCATTCTGTTCATCATATTCACAAAAATATACAATAACTTTTATTTATTTTCCCATTACTTTATATTGTACTACGGTCTCTTGCACATGCACTATTTAACAAATATTTTATCAGTAATCCACCATTTCATTAAAATAGAAAAAAAGAAGTCCCTTAAGTCATGGCCTAGTGGCAGAACTTCAATAAATCCTATACCATGCCCTAAACTGAGTCTATTCATTTTATATCATACTAGGAATTATTCTCTAAATATACCAAATTGGTGATATGCAAATCAGTTTGCACGGGATAACAAGTTGTTTTTCTTATGAAGTTCTTCCACATGTATGTGTTTTAATTCATCAATAACATCATAAAAAGCTTGAAGTTATTTTTTGAGTCAACCAATCTGGTTACTTTCTTGCCATGTTCTAAATATATTTATTGTAGATTACTTTATGTTTACTTAAATTTGTAATGTAATTTATTTTTTCATCAATATGAATGTATAAATCTGTACTCTAGAAGGATCAATTTAAGCTAATTAGTGAATTGTTGGTCTTCCTGATTTGTTACACTTTTTTATACATTTTTTGTTAGGGTGTAGATCCATCAATAAGACCTGAAGTTTGGGAGTTTTTACTAGGTTGTTATACGCTGAGCAGCACTGCTGAGTATCGGAGAAGGTTGAGAGCGGCTAGGAGGTGTGGATCCTTCAATTTCCTTTTACATTTTTCCTCCAATTTTGGGATCTTGTATGATATTTTTCACATAATTAATATTGAATTTACTATCATTAGCCTGGAGTTTCACGACTCAGAACTTACTATTCAATCTTTCTATCATCGATGATTGTAACCATATGGTAATGCATGCATAGCTACCTTCCTTTGGCATCTGGTTACTATTTGGGTAACTGTGTCAATGTTTGGAAGTGGTATTTGGAAAATGACTTTGGCATCCAATGGTCATATGGTTTGTTTCAACTAGGGTAGCATCTTTCTGTATTCTTAGTATGCAATTATTATTTATGGACTTCCACAAGAATTTGTCCTTGCAGGGAGCATTATAGGGACCTGATTAAGCAATGCCAAACAATGCATTCAAGTATTGGAACTGGTTCATTGGCATATGTTGTTGGATCCAAAGTAATGGATGTGCGGACTTATTCCAAAGATGGCCGGAAATTACAGGATAATATAGAAGAATCTACTTGTTATGATAATAATGTTGAAGTAGGAAAATGTTATGATAGGAGCAATATCTGTACAGAGGAAGCAAAAGTAAGCCATTGGAATAGCTCAAATGATGGGGTCGAACTAGTTAGTTTGAGAGTCAGCACTGATAATGTAGCATATGATTCTTCTGGTCAACAAAACTCCAGTTCCCCAAAGTCAGGGAGAGAAGATGAGGAATTGGATTATGTAAGTGCCAGTAGTTTTGATTTTCCTCATTTATCTGTCACTGATATGTTTGAAAATAGTGGTAAATATCAGTCAGGCATAGAGCTCAGGGATAAGCTTCCTGTGCCAGAACAATCAATATTTGAAGATGAAAGTATGCATAGCTTTCGAATTAATAACAATGTAGATTTAGTTATTGAATCAAATAGCAAACAACCTCTTGCTACCTTACATCCCATGGACTCTGAAATTGGAATTGCTTCACCTGATGAGGAAGAGCCGGGACTTCTGTCTAAGAATCAAGTTTATCAAGCACAGATGGTAAATCAACTAAAAATATCAGATGTACCTCAGCCAGCAATGATACGATCCTCAATTTCTCAAGCTTGGCCTGTCAGTGAAGAGAGAGTATCAGAATGGCTTTGGACCTTGCATAGGATAGGTACCTAAGTTGTATAGTGTGTTTCCCTCTCCCCCCTAGTTAAACAAGGAGAGAGGTTTATCTTCTCTTTTTGGTGATATCATATATTTTGACCTTATCTTTTTTCTAATTCCTTTTCAGTTGTTGATGTTGTGAGGACTGATAGTCATCTTGAATTCTATGAGGACACGAGAAATTTAGCCAGAATGTCAGATATTCTTGCTGTCTATGCCTGGGTTGATCCTGCTACGGGGTATTGCCAAGGTTGTTATTTCCTTGGTATTTCTTGACTTCTTACCAATGATTCTGTTCTATTTTGTTCTATCAAGAGTCCTGTCACACTGACTCTGGATGCCAACACTTATTTTTTCACTGAATATTTGATTTTAGGTATGAGCGATTTGCTGTCTCCCTTTGTTGTAATCTTTGAGGATAATGCAGATGCATTTTGGTGTTTTGAGATGCTTTTAAGGAGAATGGTATTCACAAATATTGCTAAATTTCAACTATGTAAGTTAGTTTTGTGGTGACTGACTTGTTTTGTTTCACATATCTCCAGAGAGAAAATTTTCAAATGGAAGGCCCAACTAGAGTGTTGAAGCAATTGCGAGCCTTATGGAATATTCTTGAACTGTTAGACAAAGAAATGTTTGCCCACCTTTCGAAAATTGGAGCTGAAAGCCTTCATTTTGCATTTCGTATGTTGCTGGTTCTTTTTCGAAGAGAGTTGTCTTTCAATGAGGCTCTTTCAATGTGGGAGGTTTGTGATTAATGCCCCCCATATCTTCAAAATAGAACCAATTAATTCAATAGCTACTTCTCGGGGAACTACTTTTTTTACTTGCCTGCTTCTACTTCAACAGAAAGTCTAGAGATTATTGGATTACTGGAAAACATTGAAATGATTTTTAAATGTCAATAACGATATATATAGAGGAAGGATTAGTTTACATTGCTATATATTAAACTAACATTGATATAACTCAACGGTTTTTTATCATATATATATATATATATATATATATATATATATATATATATATATATATATATCAAAAGTAAGATAATATACTTTTAAAATATATAAAACATAAACATTCTTTCATTATATGCTTATAGTTGCGCCATTTTTAGAGAATTTGACAAAAGAATTAAATAAGAGGAAATAGACTTTGCATTGACAATGTAAAATAGTTTTGCATGGTCATCCAATTCTAAAAACATGTATGGTAAATTTGTTAACTTTTGCATTAAATTTTTTACATTGTTAGTGTATAAATATTACACTCATAATAATATATTATTACAACTCAAGGGTTGGATTTAATGAAAACTGTAGCGTTTATAGAGTTACTATAGCAGTTTTTGTAACTTGCAGCAAAGTAATTTGATTTGTTCTCTCATATTTATACAGTAAAGGGTATTTAGTAAGAATTATTTGTTATTGTGAAAAAAGAAAACTATAAATGTGGATTGTTAGATCCTATTGAAAGGTCAAAATTAATAGATAAATGAAATGACTTTTTTTAGGTGGCCATGTGCTCAGTAACTCACTTCTAATCTTGACTCTTCATGTATGATTGTATCACACAAATTTATAGTTGCCATTTTCCATCATAACCCAGAGTTCTCTCTTGATACATCCTTTCTCTGTGTGTGTATTTATAAGAATGTTGCCTATATTGTGCCATTTTCTAATGAGCCCTTTTCGATACATCAATGATTTAGTCCATCAATACATGATCAGAATATTCTCGTTTAGTGCAGATGATGTGGGCAGCTGACTTTGATGAATCCTTGGCTTATGACTTAGAAGAGAATTGCCTGGAAGCATTGGAATTACATCTTCCTGGAGACTCGAGCAATGATCTGAGAGAAGTAATTGCAGACAGTGGTGATGCTAGTGTGAAGGGTAGGTCACAGTCAAATCATAATGAAAATGACAACACAAAAGCTAGCTCACATTCAAGTCATGAAAGAACTTGTACCTCTGGATACAGCATCAAATTGAAGTTGTTCTCATCCCATTCCTTTTGTGGATTGGCAAGGAATATCTGGCAAAAAAATGATCGAGCAAAAATGAACAGTATTTCCTCTTCAATGAAAGAAAATAATGAGTTGGCCACATTCTGCGTTGCAGCAATTCTGGTTTTAAACCGCCAGAAGATCCTTCGAGAAACTCACTCCTTTGATGATATAATAAAGGCAGGTGCTTTAATCTTTAGTTTTTTTTATTATTCAGCATTTAATTACTGTTTCAAAATTTATAATTATTTTACCGTTCTTACATTGTCTTCTATTTTATGTTTTTAATGTTTGGTTTTGGGTACCTTTGTTTGGATTGTGGTTTTTGAAAATGTAAAGCTGAAACTGCACGGACTTCTATTTCTGGAAGCTTGTATTCTTCCATGGACTTTGTACCTTCATGACATTTGCAAACTAACTTGTAGAATAATTGCATATCAGTGTTATCATTTAATGATGTCTGTTGTACTCTGTTGAAGAAGGTTAAAGGAGCTTGTTGTACCTATTTGATGACTTTCTTGTCTTGCATCAACTTATACCTGGTTCTGGTGTTACTATATATTACTAAACCCCCTTTCTCAATATATTTGTAGGCTTAAAGAGCCTTTTAGTTCCCATGACTAAAAGGTTGTTTTGTTTTAATTCTCTTACTTTTTTTTTTCTTGTTTGGCCCTTGTCTTTAAGTGATGTTGTGTTTAACATAGATTAGAATACAGGCCAGATGATTAGAGGCTAAAATGAAAAAATTAAGAGGGCCAAAAAAAAACTTATATTATAGTGACCAAAAAGTTATTTTTTTCATTTCTTTTATCATTTCACCATGGTTTGTTTAGCTTATTTTATTGTATCCAATTTTATGTCCTTCTTTTTGTGATTTTCTGTAATCATTTCTCGAAAGTTGAAACAAATTTCTTTAAGTTCTTAAGGAGATCTGTTTTTAACTGTGTTTTCTTTCTCAACCAACATCTTTACTTTTTTTAATGAGATCTGCGTTCAAGTTCTATCTTAGTTTTCCTTCCTCAGGTGGTTCATTAAATTCATATATACAAATTTAATCATTATTGTGCGTTCTCTAACTTTATATAGCAAATTTATATTTCATAGATCTTCAATGACAAGATGCTAAAGATCAATGTGAAAAGATGCATAACAACTGCAATCAAACTCCAAAAGAAATATTTTAACAAGGTAAATCCTAAATTAGTTATGTTCCTCTATGTGCTACTCATAGTATAAGGTATTAACTGTTTTTGCGAACCTTGTATAATTTTTTATTTGGTGAGTGCTTAATCATTGTTTTACTTTGTTGGAGATTCTATATTTATTAGTGATATATGACCGAAATAATGTATTTAAGTAGAAGATATATCTTGCCTCATCAGCTTATTTTTGGATTTGAGTCAGGCATAAGTCCAAATTGTAAGACGGTATTAGTGCATCCTAGTAGTTGTTAGGTCTATCAGTTCATCAGTTATTGAATCATCTGTGTATGTTCAGTTTTGTGAATTTCACACTTGTCAATAAATAGTGTGAAAGAGTGAGTTGGGGATCTTACATTGATTAGTAATATGGAGAAAATAGTATATATATCAGTTTTGTGAATTTCACACTTGTAATATACAATCCATAGTGTGAGGTGTGAGCCGGGGATCTTACATTGATTAGTGATACGGAGAAAATAGCACATATAAGTGGTGGACAACTATTGTCTCCTGCATTAGCTTTTTTGGTTGAGTTAGTCCTAAGCCTGAATTCAAAGATAATCTTTTACGGATAAAAAAGTTTGGAAATATAGCTGGAGTTTGCTAGTCTGGTTCATTTCATGTTGATGCGTTGGGATTCCTGCTTTATTCACTACCAAATGCCTAAAGGAATACTTAACAAATGTATTTATCCTTATATATTTCTAATATTTAGTTTTTGAAATTAAAATTTCATCTCTCGATAGGTAATCAAGAAAATGAATTATGGTGAGGAGAAAGTGGACTAAGGTAATGTCGCCAATATCTTGGGACAGAAGCTCTGAATGACAAAAACTATCTCATGTATATTGCACTGCGATTCCAAATGGGAGTCTGGTGTTAAAACTTTAGTCATTACTTATCCACTTTGGATGGAAGACTTTGCAGCTTGAAGTGGTTTTGCTTTTGGAGGTTCATTCAGCTGCTGTATGTCATTGTCATCATTACTCTCTTTAATGAGGTAAATCAATTTGTTCTGCATCACGTTTTATTAGTTTGATTGACTATTGAAAGTTTCAATTTGATTCATGGACGGTCTTTACCAAGGTATTTCTATAGAGTGCTGCACTCAAAGTTCTCTTCCCTTGGAAATTTGACGAAAGGATTACTAATGTCCAAAAAATATTTTGTCGGGTAACAGCGAATACTTGAGGTATAATTATTACGGAATGAACAAAAGGAGAAATTCATTGTCAGTTTTCATCAAAAGCCACAAATAGGGAATCAAATAAAGGAGAAATGATCTATTTTATTTTTGTATGTGTATGCTGGTGTATCTGTACGTTGTTGCTTCTATTTCTTTAAAATTTATCCGTACTAAATTAAGACTGCGCAATGTAGAAGGTGTTGTTGCCTTTGTTGTTTCTGCCATATGGAGAAAATTGTGATCACTGTTAAAGGGGTTTTAGGACTTAATTTACTTATGTCATATCTTGTAAGGGATTATTTTTTTTTTTCTACGCACTTGTGTGTTTTTGTTGTTTGTAAATAATTTTATTTATAATTGATTCACGCATGCAACATGTCTTTTGGGGATGCACGGACTTCATTTCATTAGCACTGTTGATTACTCAGGAATGGTTTCAGATAATTGATTACTCGAATTTTCAATAGAAATTTGATTTTGGTTAATTTATTTTTAAGGTGTTACAACTGGTTATAAAATTGATCAAAGTGGAATACATGCAGCATACATATGCATACGTTTTTTTAATATTCCTATTTAGCTTTCATTGTCTATTAAGAGTTTCTTGTCTACATTTGGTTTTCCTTATATTGTATTAACATATTCTCTCTACTTTCCCCCTCTTGAAGTCACTGGAAAGAGCGAAAGGGAGCTTTTTCATCACTCTGGTTGCTCCCAGGTTAATCAATTTATATCATGGATAAGTGCACAGGTTATGCAAACAATTTATTTCTTTGAATTTTTGGTTCGACTCATTTCTGGAGAAAATTGTACAGAAGTTTTTTTACTATCCAGAGAATTTGGAGTACGGAAAAAACACACGCATACAAGTAGAAATAGAGGGTGGATGTCGTAGGAAGGATTGTTGTAAGATATGGGAACATGTAGTCAATTTTTGTGGTGGTTTTAATCAACAGAAAGGATTTATGTTTTATGCATGCTGTACGAAGAAGATTTTTTTAGTGAATTGAATTGCTGAAACTCACAAGTTATAAAAGACAAAGAGGGTATTATTCATGTATTATTCTTTACCTTCAAAACACAAACAAATCTGTTTATACTGGGCATATCTTGGTCCACTCTAATCATCCGATTTTGCCTCCTACTTATTTGTGTATCGGCAATTTTTGCGTATTTCACCTTGGTTTCCTGTTAAAACCTTGAAATTCCCCATTTTGTACATTGCTGTAGCAAAATTTTTCCGAAAATCTTCAAATCCCACGGCGAACTCCTCGGTTATCTGTTTAGTGTTATTACCATATAGTAATTGTTGATCAACTCCTAGGACAGCGTTGTTGGATAGGATTCTTCTGTAGTATGACTCTGTGAAGTTGTAATTTGATCCAGACTCTGGGTTTAGGTATACCAGAGGATCTGGCTGTCCCTTCTTCCTTGGCGGGCAAAGTTTTCTAAGTGAATCTAGTAGAGTGGCACTCATGCTTGGATCGGGTTTGCCGGACCCATTGTAGTTGTACAGGCGGTCAACAATGTAGCTACAATGTGTTCTACCCATTGTGTGTGCTCCTGTGTTGATTTGCAGCAGACACATTCATTCCAACCAAAAAATTAGAAACATTATAGTATGTAATTTCTAGTGGAATGTAGGTCTTCCTTACCTAGAAGTGTTGTCATGTGTACTTCGTTCAAGTTCCTCGATTTGAAATAGTCTAGAAGTTTCTGCAGCGAGATGGATGGTGATGGAAGGTCTACCGATGCAGCATCTGATGTACTGCTGCTGTCCTTTCTTCCTGTTAAAACTGGGTAAGAGGGTCCACCTGCCTGTTGACATCAGTCCTCAAATCTGTTACTTTTTCTACCGCTTAAATCTTAGCCCTTCCTTAATGAAGTGGCAAGTGGAAAGTAGACTAGTATGCTTCTATATAGAAGTGGGTGTTCAGAGAGTACCAGATGAACAGCATCTCTGGTGGCGAGGTGAAGTATATCAGCACAAGAGACTTTTCCAGGGCATCGTGATTCGAGAACATCTTTGATCTTGTCAATGACTACAAATCCTCCAAGCCCCCGGTTTTGTGGCGCTTTTTTCTCTGGATTTGGTCCTTCGTCAAGCAGAATAGACGCATCACATCCCTAGGCCACAAAATGTGATTTAAGGTATAGAAGGGGAAAAGGACAAAACCATCCTTTCGTCTGAAAGGTTTGTAAAACAAATCATGCATTACCTAACTGTCATCCTATGCTTCAAACTCTAATTTATTAAACTCCAACGACCTAAATGAACAAAATGATTTGATTATTTTGGACTTTTGACAACACTATCTTCCTATGCCTCCTGGTATATTAGTCAAAGTCTGGCTTTTTTGTTATCCCTGCCTAGATAGTCAGAATTCCGCTACTAAACTAGCAGGCTTTCCTTTGTGTTTGGAAAATTGAGGACTAGGAAAGAAAAATTACAATCAGTATCAGGATAAACAAAGTTAAGAGTACATACAGTGACAAAACAGTCGGAGTAAACCAAGCGGAGGAGCTTTGCCGTAATGCTTCTGTCTCTATCCCAAAACAGTTTAACTTGGTGACGGACATACTCCTCCGCGTAGAGGCATGTATTGGTGATCCTGTAATAATGCCACTTCAAATACGTCGGCGGAGGTTTCACCACTGCTGCGTCTGCCACCCCGTAACACATGGTCGCCACTGCAAAAACTACGAGTGGGAAGGCCACACGCATAGTTCTCTCCATTTTGGGTGAGTCCCACTTCCGGCTTACTCTTGTTCTTTGTATAACACTATTCTTGTTTGTTTGCGGTACTGCCACTAACATATTCCCTCTTGCTGCTTATATAGCACACCGTCACGGTGGCATAACCGACCCCAACATCATAGTGGACTATAAAATAATTAAACAAAATGATATAATTCATAGAATAATGGGTTTCTAATTCGATTTAGAAACAAATTTGAAATCTAATAATCCAAGCATTGCGGCACCGTGTGGCGGAAGAGTGAGGCATGGAGCTGTTCACATGCACCAAGGCGTTTTCAACATCCTTCATTCCTTCTAAAGCTATTTAATGCTCTGACGTGGGTAGTAAGGAACGTGCTTTGCATGTGACCACGACTTCGATTTGGGGTCTAATGGTTCTTTTGTTGATCCAATATTTCCTACAAATCGATAAAACTGCAGTTTTCTAAGTGAACGATGAGTATTGTTATGGATTCAAGATGCGGCATGTGCCATCTGGGTCTTATCTCATCGCAGTCAGCGTGGATCAGGTTAGTTCCATTATTTTTATTATGTTGAAACCACAAACATATGCACTGAATAAATTCCCAATGATCACTGAAACAAAGCAATAATATGCAAATTTTTGGTATTCCTAGTCAAATGGAAACAAAGAGAAGGTAAACGTAGCTTAGTTATTTCATGAATAATAATAATAATAATGGACTTGTTCCTTCGTTAAACATACTTTACGATGCTTGCCTTAATGCAACTTTGTTGTAAAGCTTTTGACTGTTTAATATAGTTGGATCACACATTGGGAGGTGATAAAAGTAAACATGAGGAGGAGAAATAAATACGTTAACATGTGAATTGGGCTATAATTTTCGTATAGGCAAAATAAGCAAAGTTAGAGGTGATTTTTGTCGGCAGGAAAAGAGAAGCGTTTTAGAAATTATAAAACGAGTTTAATTGCAGTTCAGCAGGCGAAAGCAAGCTTAACTAAAGAGGCTTTTAATTTATATGTCAAGTAAATATTACTTCACCTCATAACATTTCCATCGCATAAACGTTTAACTCAGCATGCAACCATTCCTTTTTCTTGTGAATGTTCTCTAAACACCGTGTTGTGACGATGATGAGTAGTATTAAAGCGACGTCGCAGCTTCCAATATGCAACGCTAGAGGTCAAACAAAACTCCGCAAATACTAACACGTCTTCAGTTTAAGTAAGAAGTCTGCTTGAGTGAACATCAAGTTAATTAGTTCGTAATAAAGCTTTTTGATTTTGTTGTAAAATTATTTATCTTTAAATCTCTTTTATTACATTTACTTTCATCTTCAGATGACTTAGGCGTAGAGAAGAGTATTACACTGCAATACTCATACGCATTTAAAAAGAAAATGCCTAGATTTATGTTTGACTAACACTAATGGATTTTGGCCAATAATTTTAAATAATAGTTTCAAATATTCTGATGTTTAATATTATTGCTAAGCTTCTTTTCCTCTACATACTGTACAACCCTAGGCTTTATACGTAGAAAAAAGTATATCCTTCTTGATTACTAATAACACTAAGTCATGTTTTTCCTCCCAAAGAGAGAAGTGTTAAAAGTTGCGAATTTAAGATGGAATTGCGAAAAAGGAGGCTACTTTGTCCCTATTAAGATCCCTCTATGACAAACAATTTTAATTTTCATTATGATATTCATTAAATTCTAATATGCTCATAATTATACTTATAATTGTCACTTCACTCAAACATATAATTATGAAAAATAATTATTGAAGATATGTCAAAATTAAGAAATAATCCTTAGATCCTTTGATGATCATATATATATATATATATATATATATATATATATATATATATATTAAATAGTAAAATATTTATAATTATTTTAAACTTGGATGCTATCTTTGTGATCAAATAACATTAAAGAAATAACATTAAAGTTTTGTTGCTGTTACAGTTGGGTGTTGTTGTTGTATATCCACTCATGCACTGCTATCAATTTCACCATAAGGCTTACTCAAGATCATAATAACTAAATATTAGAGATTCAAAGAATCAATTAAAATATAATATTTGTTTATTAAACATTCAATAAAATAATTTTAAAATTTTTTATTAGAATCTATTAAATATAAAACGTAAATATTATATATCTTAAATTCATAACTGAATTTTATATTTTATATAAATTTTATATAAATATTTTTGTATTTAGAAACGAATAGTTGAATCAGTTAATTAAAATTATTTCAACGTTGGATATACATGTAATAACATATCAGCACACAATAGTATTGTTTGTGATGATGATTATATTTATTTATTTTTTAAGTTTAAGGATGAAATTATATTAAAATTTAAGATAATGACTATATTTAATTTTGCATAGTTTATCCGTTAATCAATTAAATGAAATATTCGTATTGGTAAAGTGGACAGACGGTTGAATGATACCATGATGTGTATATTTGCATCTTTCCAATTAAATTTAATAGTTTCAAACTGTACTTATTTTCATCGAGCGAAACTCTTGAATAAATATTATTGTTATGGTATTATATTGGAGTCCATATTTTCTACTGACTTTTTCTTTTTCTTTTTTTTGTTATTTTGTTGAACATTAAAATACATTGGATTAATATTTTAAATATTTTTTTATATATTTTAAAATATCAAAACTAATGATAATCAATGCATTAGAAATACATAAAAGAGAAACAACAAAAAAAATTCAGAGAATCCAAATCCATTATATTGTTTTTAATATAATCTCATTCTGAATCAGATATAATCTTTTACAAAGAAAATTATTTCTTTTTAATTTTCATGGGGAGTAATATCAACTTAAATCTCACAATTAAAAAATAAATTTTAAATTTTGCTTTTATTGTCTTCATTATAAACTATCAACAAACGTTTTAAAATTTTTGTTTTAGCTGCTAATAAAAAAATTGTTCAATTTTAGTCTTACATTTTTTTTTTGTCTACATGATCGTAATACTATTAAAAAATGATGTAATAATGATATTGATAGTCCACTCGTAAAAAAATAAAGCCCAAACTTTAAAAAAATGCACATGATTATTCGTCAAACGCCAATCTTATAAACAGATAAAATGTGATTGGAAGGGGTGAAATTTTACTATTAGGTCTAAAAACAAAACATGGAGAAAAAATTAGGTACCAAACACACACATGTATTAAACCCAGTTACAAGAAAACGGTGTTCACATTCTGCACAGTTATGGGTTTATATTTGTAAGGCACGTGAACCTTTTTCGTTAACGGACTTTAAAATTCCTTTTTTTTTTCTTTTCCAATTTGTTTTTTCGTTCTCATAGTTTCCATATCATCAAATGACCTTTTTGTCCTTGTCAATTTTGTTTATGTGTTGTGTCATAAAAAAGTTTAATGATAAAAATATTTTTAATTGTATAAATTAAAGGTAAAAATAGTTTTTAAATTATATAATTTGAAAATAAAAATAACTTTAAAATTATATAAAATGTAAAAAATAACTTTGATGTATCTAAAAGTAAAAGAACTTTCAGATTGTAAGTAATTTTATTTTTAAATTACACAATTCAGAAACATTTTTAAGAATAAAGGAGAATTTTCATATTTTTTGAACTTTTTGTCATCTCTTGGGCCAACTTGTTGGGCCGTTTTTTACCATAGGCCCATGACCTTAACCACCGCTAGCAAGGGTGGCACCGCCATTTATTTTAGACATCCATAGAACATTATGTATATAATTATACTTTTTCTGATTAATTTAAATTTCCCTAACAAAATCTTAAATTCAAAGTTCATGAATGAAAAAAAAATTATTAAAAATGTTATAATTCCAACAGAAATTAATTTTTAATAAAGTCAATAAATACTTCATTTAAAGTTAATGAAGTTGTTAATGTTGTAGGATTTGTATAACACGCGACATTTGTTTTATTAACTTAACATGTTATTATGCAGACGCTGCAAATACATTTTCTAATTTTATAAATATATATTTTTTAATTATGAAAAACACTCTGACCCAAACCAATAGAAAAATAACTTTATTATATCCTTTTCAATAATTGTGAAGAAAACGACTTCTCTTATTATTTTTTATTCAATGAACTCAAAAAGTGCCTTTATTTCCGTAATTTTGTTAATTATTATTTCAAAGAAAAAGGGTTTTGCTATGCAAAGCACCATGTCCCAATAAAAGAAACTTAAATTTACCAATTTTATTTTAACGAACCTTTAATTTTAATCCATAGAAATTCATTTCAATAGTTCATTTTGTTAGAAAAAAAAAGGTTTTTAACATTATAAATTAAGTTATAAAAATATGAATTGACCAAAAAAATTCCATAAATTATTTTGTTAAATTATCAATGTTTATCATTCATTGTGTAATATTTAATTACAAATGTAGTTTTAGGGGTTTGAATTGTTGAATGCAATGTAACGTTTTTTCTTAAATCCATTGATGAAATAGTGAATCTACTAAAAAATTGGATTCTTTTACAGTATTTATATTTTAATTCCAGTTTCTAAAAAAAAATTACTTTTTTAATACCATTAACAAAAGAAAGCAAAAAAGAAATGCCATTTCGATAAAAAGAATCTAGACAATATACTACTTTATAAAGTTAAAAGTTAAAGGAAAGATTTTGTAAAATTTAAAACCAAAATAAACAAACATTTATAATGCGATGAAGATTTATTCGGCAAAAGATTCGCCCGACAAATTATTACAAAATAAATGTCAAAAATAAATAATGTCTATTTCTTGTGGAAGTTTATTGATATGAACATTATTACATGGAATAATACTATAAAAATAATTCGTAAAAATAAAATCATTTAATTAAAAGTTTTAATATACAATATTTTATAAAAGCCGTCAAATTAATTTATATTTATGGTTTATTTCATCCTTTTTAAAATAATTTATTTTATTTCTTATATATATACACAATTTTTTTAGTTCTTATAATAAATTTTAAAACAGCATATCTAAAGGCAAATAACTAAAACAATTATTAAGTATAAAAACCAATAAATAAAGTTTGCATATTGATATAAAAGTGAAATGAATAATTAAAGATGAAATCTAGTTGTAATTAATGTTTAAAAAAGTGATTTAAAAATCTTACAAAGAAAGATATTAGTGAGATGCAAAAAGAAGAACAGGAGGGCAAAATTGTAATCGTCTGTGTAGCATGAGAAGTTCGTCCCGTACAAATTCTATGTATAGTGGCCCAGTGGGTAAGGAGTTGCAGAAAATCTTAATTCCTTAAAAGGCAACTTTTTTTCTTTTTTCTTCAATTTTTTTTTCAAAAAAAAAAAAAATAATACCCTCTCTCTCATCTCTCTGCAGTTTCATTCAATTCCGCCTTCAATCAAAACCCCTCTCTGCTTTCGCTCTCTTATCTCTCTCTTCCATTTCCTTTCTTCAATCTCACCACTATCGCTTTCACCTCTTTCTCTCTCTCTGGCTTCGATTTTGATTTTGGTTTTTTTTTTTTCCCCTTTTCGTTTGGGTCGATGGTGTTGGGCGTGTGACGGTAATTGGCGGGAATTAACTGTCAATTCCGATAGGCCATAGGTGGAAAGGTTGAAACTTGAGGCGTTTGAAGAAAAGGGGTTATCGTTTCGTCTTCGATGGCGAACCCATCTGGGAACCATCAAGAACACACGCACGTGTCGTCTTCTGCTCCAGAAACTTCAGGTGCGGCTCTCGCCATGAAGCACAACCCTGGCATCTCCCTCGATTGGACCGCCGAAGAACAAACCATTCTCGAAGATGGACTCTCCAAGTGAGTATATCTTTTTCTTTTGTTTTGTGTTTTATTTGAGTGTTGTTTTTTTTTTGGAGGAGATTGGGGGTGTTTTTTTGTCTTTTCTGTATGCAATTGCTAAATCTTATCTTTGTGGTTTCATATGATTGGAAGTGGGTTTTGATGGCTTTCTTTGCCGAGCTGTGCTTTCTAGACTATCTCAAGTTCATAAACAAATCGAACTCATTTTCCTTTTATAAAACGAGTTGAATGAGCTAATTTCTTCCCCTAGTCTAAACATTAATTGAGTTTAATATTTTAGCCTCAACTCAACTATGTTCCACTTTGTAGTTTTAATTAATTAAGATTTTCTTTTTTTATTATTCTGTCAAATTCAAAAAATTAAGTACTGAATCAAAAATATTATTGCTATTATAATTGCTACTGCTACTACTGCTGCTATTATTATTAATTATAAAAAAAAAAGACAAGCTAACAAGCCTAATTAATGTGAACTTAAAAGCTAAAGCTTGTTGGCAACGAGCCAAAATGCAAGCTGTCTCATGAATTCAGTTAACTGATTTCCAAGTCGACTCATGGATGATCCTTTCAAACTAAGTTTTCAGTTTGAGTCTAAGAGTATAAAAAAATCCTAAACCAATTTGGGATTTTGGTGGCTGTTCAGAGCCTCATTCATAAGATGTTTATATTGTATTTTTAATGTCATCATCTAGTAAATGCCTGCTCACTTTTGTTTACACAAAGATTTACTAGAAACTAGGACAATCAAAAACTGAATTGTGTCATATGCATCTGTGGAGATATCTTCTATAAATCGATACTTGACTCGTTGTGGTTGTGATGGCTATTTGAAATCATAACAACATAGGAAACTGACCTTTTGAAATTAATATTATTTTCAAAATCTTTATCAGTAGTGATATTTAATTATTTGCTTAAATAAAAAAGCTTGATTTTCTATGTACTTAGATTGTACGGTAAATTCTTTTTTGTTGTCGTCCTATTTGATTCCTTCCTTTGGATGAGAAAGTGTGCATTTGTGAAGTTTTATATGGGTAGTTTTAGTCATTAAATTAATGAAGATTCCAAATTTCTCCTCTTAGGTATGCCTCAGAATCCAACATAGTTCGCTATGCGAAGATTGCCCTACAGTTACAGCATAAAACAGTTCGTGATGTAGCACTGCGAGTCAGGTGGATGAATGTAAGTTAAATACTTGTTGGTTGCTGTCTAAGTTGTTTATGACATTCTGAAAACCTGTTCCCCCTAAGTTGATAAGAGTGCTGTTATATCAGGTATAAGCATATATCTATATGTATGTACATCAATTTCTTATCGGTTGGATCATATATCTACAAGGTTGGAGGCTATCACTTATCATGATTCTTTTTTAGAAGATTGCCATAAAAGTGTTCAAAGGTTTAATGAGGGTAGCTCATGCTTGTGCAAATTTCTTGTTTGATGGACACGTCAAAATCTATTCTTAGATTTGTTGTTGCATGATTGATATCAACTGGATATTGGAACTATACATTTATAAATTTGACCAGGTGTTGGCCTGTTATGCACTCCCTCGTGAGTTTTTCATGACCTGTTCTTCAGCTTAGATGAAAGATTCTTAATAAGCATTCTGAACTACGTAAGATACCTGGTCAAATTCTTCAGGACTAACCATAATTTTGCTTTTGTAAAGAAAAACGTCAGTGATGACTGGATCCACCATTAGCATGGTGTGAGATACCTTTTTTGATAAGTTCTTAAAGACTGATTGCTCCCCACCCTTTATATAATGCAAAAAGAAATAAAAAAGCTTACTGTTATTTTTGGGATTGCTTTATACTCAGTGTCTGTGATCACTTATTATAATGACTTTTATTTTTCATTTTCACGCAGAAGAAAGAAAATAGCAAGAGAAGGAAGGATGATCATAATTTAACTCGGAAAAGTAAAGATAAAAAGGTACTGCTTTCATTAATTGGATACTCTTATAATTATTGTATTAATTTTTAGATTGTTTTGTGTTCCACTCTTATGCATGCCTAAAGAGATGCCTTTTTAAATGTCTTCTTGTAATATATGAATATTGGTTGTGTTTAAACCTGTCTATGTGGGTGAATATATCCAATACTTGGTGCCTTATGCTTGCTCATGCTGGGATCCTGGGACTCCTAATTTCAAGTTTCAAAATATACATATTTAAGTAAGAAATTTGTCTTTAATAACCTATTTTTATGGTAAATTCTCTTGATAGTCTTTAGATTGGTTCATCCTCTTGTTATGTGGATCAAGAGCTTACGTCTGGACACTTGCTTCTGTAGATTGCTTATAACTGTTGAAAAGGCCTTTCCTTAGTTCATATAATGTATCCTACAAATCATCTCTTCTCCAGAGACTGGCCTTCTATTTTCATTTCATTTTCTCCTTGTATTATTTTTCTAAAAGCAAATGAAGACAAACTTTTAGAATTCATATGCAAGCATATACACTTCATTACAAATTATTAGTTATTATTTTATTTTTTTGTGTGGTGAGACAATTATCACGCTTTTGAAATTTGTGAAGATAATAAACTTATCTAGAAGCTCCTTTTCTCAGAAAGCTAAAGAGCACAAAAAGAAGCTTTGCTGCATGTCATGATAACAAAGTGATATAGTCCACTTCTTTTTACATAACATTGTTAGCTTCTGTGACAATAATATCCCCTATTTTCCAAATCTGAATATCCAAAATTATTTAAGCAGTAGGTATTCTTGCACCTTCTATTGCCGGATTTCTTGAAGTTTCATTTCCAAGGAGAAAATGTTGCATGAATGTTTCATATGGAATTTGAGTCTGCTTTCAGTGTGTTCCTTTTAAACGCGTGATGATTGCTCAACCAATTGATGGTTATTATTATTGTTTAAGTTTTGGAATAGACTGTTTATTGTATGTGTTAAATTTTCTAACCAGGAATAATATTGAATGTGATTTTGTCTCCTCATTTCTTTTACTCTTCAAATTAGGTGATAATTTAGCATCACGGATGTTTGAAATACTAGGAAAAGTGGAACAAAAGAAAAGTAAAAAGGAAGAAAGCTAACTAAGTGTCATTGGGTTTGTGAAATACTGGAAACACTAGGCTCTTTCTTTATTGTTTATATTAATGTTCAATCGGACTTTAGATGCTTAGCGAGTTATATCTGGTTTCCAGGAAAGGGTTTCTGATCCTGCAGTAAAGTCATCTAACTTTGCTGCTCGGTCCAATGTCTCTCCTTATGCTCCACCAATGATTACAATGGACAACGATGATGGCATCTCTTATACAGGTTCAGTATCTTAGTCTAATACCTTGTGAATTTTTTCATAGATTTGGATGTGGTGATTTGCACCATGCAAAGATGACAATGCAGGCTTCTATGCCTCAATGTCTTACAGGAACTTCTTTCACCTTTGAAAAATTTAGTGTACTCACTTTGTTTCTTTAAACGTTCAAACTTCTGTTTTTGAATTTGGATTTCTTTTTTCAGCAATTGGTGGTCCCACCGGTGAGCTATTAGAGCAAAATGCACAGGCCTTGAATCAAATCTCCACAAATCTTTCTGCTTTCCAGGTGAGTTGACAACAATTTTAACTGATTTTCCCTATTTTGTGGGGACAAGACCACCTGACTATAAATTGAATTTCTGAGTCAGACTTCTTATGAATGCTTTTGTATTCACTGTGTGGCTGTGGGTGTTGGGCAGTTTATTTTTTCCTAGCTCTCTTTTGACATTTTCTCTGCACACCCTTCTTTTAAATTCATTTCATTCTGGTCTTTCAATTCATTTTTGTGTTTTCTTATCTTCGTCAAGAATTCTAAGATCTAGGATGTTGTCAGAGGCACTGGGAGCCATATTTATGGTTTCTTCAATTATAAATTTAACGGCAATAAAACAAAGGGAAAATAGATATGAACAATTATATACTTCAGTTATTTTCTAATTTTATCACATTCAATATATATTTTGTTCAAGTGTTATCACACAAATGGATAACTGAAGCAACATTTATAAACCTGCCTTAATTCTGAAGGCAATATCACAGAATTAAGTTAAATACCAAATACAGAGAATGAAGTATTAATATCTTATATTAGCAGAGTGATAACAACATTTCTATGGTCCCCGAAAATTTCTCGTGTTTGTTGTTTCATATCTTGTGTTAATTTAATCAACAATCTAGCATGATTGGTGTTCTAGTTTTTATTTTTGGATCCGTAAATGGTGTTCTAGTTTATTGCTGTTGGAAACGGTTCCATTATAAGGGGTATTTTTTGTGGTTTTAAAGCTAACCTGGAGATGATTTTTGTTTCCAGGTACAGGAGAACATCAATCTTTTCTGCCAAACTAGAGACAACATCCTTAAAATTGTGAACGAGTGAGTTGTATTTTTTTTTTGGTTCTTTTCTATGTTTATTCTATTTGTAAGTGCTTTATTTGTTTCTCTTTTTATATTGCGGTCTATGAATGCTAGCTTGTCCTTTCCTATTTTGAGTATAAAGAATTTATAATCCAAAGTTGGCATTTTAATGAAAGGAACAAAGAATTATTTGAGTGTAATTTTGACTTTAGTGGATTTTGATTTTTGATGTTAAAAGCTTAGTATTTATGTGTTTTCAGGTTAAATGATTCACCAGAGGTGATGAAGCAAATGCCACCTCTTCCTGTGAAAGTGAATGAAGAGCTAGCCAATTCCATACTTCCAAGAACAGCTCTCCCTCCACAATCATCATAAACATTCATTGCATATTTCTACCTGCAATAACTTCCAAACGCCAATCAACTTCACCCAATATTTACTTTTGGAAAAAAGAGAAAGCAAGAATGAATAATTATTGTTGATAATCATCAAGTTGAATTAGTTTCAAAATAATTTTATTTTATTTTATTTTTCTAATGTTGGTTTCCCTGCTTTTTGTTCCCTTGTTGGCCTAACTTAGCTGTACTATAGGAATTATTTAGTATTCTTGGTATTAATTGAGTTAAATTTAGGTAATTAGGTCAATAAGCTGTGGTATAATTTTATTTATCGTTCGTTATTTCTGTGGGTACATTTCATTATGCATATTTCATTATATTCTTGTTAATAATGGTGTTTTATGAGGGTCGTTTATGAAATTAATAAATATAGGATTGTATTACAAATTATGTTGCTATTGTTTTTACCGTTGTATTAAATGATAAATAGTTTTAACAGATTCTCTTTCACATTTTGAATACGTGAAGTGTCGTTTTCTGGTGTTATAATTAATACATGGGGACATGGCAGAAAGTTGAATTGTGCAGTCAAATGCGTATTGTCAGGTACTTTCTGGCAACCTTGGAATGGCGGTGCTCGCTGGGGAATCACCATCACCCACATATTTATTCTTCTTCTTTTAATATATGCTCTAGGGGTTTTCTTTCTGCACCACCATGGGGTGTGAAATACACAATTAATGCCCAATCTGTCCGTTAATTATATGTTTTAAATATTAAATTAATTAGGTAAGCAGTAATTATATTTATTAGATAAGCACTTCCAAGTCATTTTAACGGAAAGGCCCTTGGATTCCTCTCTTTAGCTTTTTTTTCTTCTTTCAATAGCGATGTTTTTAATTTTTTCACATGATTGAATTTTGTTTTTATTTTTATTTATAACAATATATAAAGATAATTTACTTTTTTTATCCATATTTTAAAATATCAATTTTATCCTTTAAAATATAATTATTTATTAAATTTTTGATATATTTTACTTTATTTATCAATGATTATTCTTTCATATTTTTGATATATTTCACTTTATTTAATAAATATAATTTTATTTTATATATTAATTTAATAATATTATAATATTATCACATACTAATATAATATCACACATATTTAAAAGTTATATATAAACAAATGTATACACTGATAACGTTTTTGTTTACATTGATAATTGTTAATGTGTAGTAGATTTCGAAATTTAATTAGTAAAAGTTTCAATAGAATTTCGAAATACATAACAAAAACATATTAAGCGCTGATTTATGAAATCTAATTTAAAAAAAATAAGAAAAATATATTAAGAGCTGATTTATGAAATGTAGTTTAAAAAAAATATCAGATTTTGAAATTTAGTTCAGCGGTTTAACCATCTACTAAATTTCAAAATTTGATTAAAGATTCTCTCAAATCTTAATATTCAGGTAAGGATTTTTTCAAATTTCAAAATTAACAAAATAAAAATTATATCAAATTTGGAAATTCAGCCAGTAAAAGAAAAAAAAAAGTTAAATCCGTGTGGTGAAATCCGTTAAAAACTTAATTTGTGGAGTTATTTTTAATTTCATCTTTATCATTTATTTAGTATTATTTAAATATGAGCCTTTCAACTCATGTTATAATATAAATATTTCTAAATTAAAAGGATGATGTTTTGATTTTCATGTTTGACTAATGTGTTTAATATTATTTATTAAATTTTTACATAAAAACATATTAATGTCTAAATTATTGTTTCAAAAAATTAAATTATTATGAGGATGAATTTTACATTAATATCGCCTTAGAAATTAATGTAAAATATTTTGCACAGAATATGTTTCTATTATTGTTTTATTAAACAAAGAGTATAAAACAACCTTTATGATACTTTTAAATCTTCAGATACACATGCAGAGAGAAGTAATTAAATATCTTAACGTAAAAAATATCTATCAAAATAAAAATTTTATTAAAAAGAATAATAAATTATAAAAAAATTTGCATACCGATTGTTCTATCAACATTTACGTTACAATCTTGTTTATCAAAAAATATAAAAAGAAAGAAAATAGTTTAAGAGATTTGGTTAAAAAATTTGGTAAGATTAGATCATAAAATAATGTGTCTGTTATACTATTTTCACATATATTTTTATATTTTATTTATCTATTTATCAGTTATTAGTTTTATTTTATTTCTTTTCGATCAAATATTAATCTTTCATATTTTTTTAGATAATAATTTGAATAAAATACTCTTTATATCATTAAATTATTTTAATCGTTTATAATAATCTAAAAAAGAGTTACTAAATTGTTTCAATTTAAATATCTTTTTCGTCATCATTGTCGTAGTGTTTGTTGTGGATGGTCCTTATTTTGACCGAATGTTTAAAATGGTCCTCATCTTCGCAATTCGTGTTTTATGTGGTCCTTTACTGTAACGCCTTTTAAATCAGTAACAGAGCACTGTACATGTGTCACTGTTCATATTAGGGTGTGTTACATGTACTGTACATGTGTGGTAATTAGATAGTTGAGGATAAATAAGTGAGTTAGGGTTTTAATAAGGAATGTTTGGGCAGTTCGTGAGTTTTGGCAATCTTGTTCCTCCATTCCCAATTGGTGTTGCTGCAATCTTCTTCTTCCTGCAATCCCATTATATAGGTATGTCACGGTCCCAATCTTTCTCCTTTACCTGTGGTTGTAATCGTTGGAGGAGGCAACCGTGTTGTATCACTTCGTGTACTGTTGGTGGTTCAACGAGAAATGGATTAACCTCGATTTGTAGCTGCGGAGAGATGGCAACTTTGAGGATAGAAAGAACTCCAAAGAATATTTATTTTTGTGTTAATAACAAATTAGTTTTAATTTTTGGTTTATTGATATACAGAGTGGTGGTTCCAATAATGTGGGCTGCAACTTTTTCAAATGGTGGTGTTGATGAAAAGGATGTCATCATCATGACACAAAGGAGGCAAATTAATAATTTGGAGAAGTCAATGAAGGTTGCTGAGAAGAGGCTACAATTAGTAATAGAGTTCACTTGTGTTGTTATTGTATTGTTCGTACTGTCATCGTGTGTAATCTTTTAAAGTCTAATATGTTTTGTACTATTGTTAAATGAAGAAATGAATTAGTTTGGTTATGTTGATATTAGTCCCAACCTATTCAAAATGACATCTTAATTTTGAGCATTGAAGTAAGTGATATTGATCTAAGCTTGGGAAAAATTAAATTGATCTAAGTCTGGAAGAAGTTAAATTCATAACATTAGTTCATCCTCATCAAAATGCACTACATCAATGTTTGGCAAAAGTGAAATTGAACGAAATTTAAGGAAATTTAAAATACATATAATTGCCTACATGGCCTCCTCCAAAAATACATCAGAAATTCCAAAAAAAAAATAACTAAGACGTTTGTAGTTGCTATCATGACCTCCTCATAATATGTAATTTCATCCTAAACTGCTGAGATGGTTCGTCTGGTGCTGGTAGTGATGTTGCTGAACTCTCCACTTCATTCCTTGGTGGTTGAATTGTTTGAGTTTCAGCAGTTGGTGCATTCTCAGCAGTTTGGGCATCTGGTGCAGTCTCAGCAGGTGTTGCAGTCTGCTCATCCACATTCTCAGCAGTTTGGGCATCTGGTGCAGTCTCAGCAGGTGTTGCAGTCTGCTCATCCACAGGCTTATCTGGACAATTGTTCCTGTTATGTCCAATCTAACGGCATATGCTACATTTTTTTCTATGACCTTCTTTGTTGATTTGTGTGTTATCCTTTCTCAACTCCCACTCTTCCAAGCTTCTTTTTTTCTTGGATTTTTCTGGTAAGATCCTCTTATGTGGTGGATGGACGTCAGAGTAGGGAGTTCTTTCCCATAAGACTTCACCATTGATTGGAAAAATAATGGATTGATATATTTCTTCGTAGATAGATCTCCTAAAGCAGATTGGTATGAAGTCTTCAACATTGACATTGATGAAATTCATGTCATGGCAGCAAGGGATAGCAGTCAGAAGTCATTTCCTGCAGTTGCAATGTTGAGCATCCACATTCACTGTGTACTTATCTCCAACCATGGATATGTGCCTCACTTCAAATAGTTTTTCTCCTGACTAGCTGCAAATATCATTACACATATCAACATATCAGTACACGAATAGATTGATTGTGTTAAAAAAGACAAAAACCTAACCTTGGGATCCAATATTTGGTTAACTCCTTTTCCTTATGTAGTCTGTCAAGGACCTTGGGACAGATGTTTCCTTCAAAAGTTGTAACCTTTTTTCTCTTGGTGGCCCACCTTTTCATTAAATAAACTTTGATTTCCTCGAGCATGGTGATTATGGGTTTGCCTCTTGCATCCACTATGACACTATTAAAAGCTTCAGTCATATTGTTGACAATTGTGTCGCATATGACTCGACCACTAAATCTAGACTTGGATCAGAACTTGCATGAATAATAGCGTCAGTATTGATATCAAGTATTTGTACAGAAATTAGGTATTTGTACATAAATTAGGTATTTGTACAGTAGAGATACCTTGGAGGTATAACAATAAGGTATCTGTAAGCATCAATATTGAGGTCTTTAATTGTTAACATCACTCTTTCCCAAGTTGCTGGGTGTGTGCTCCTAGCAGCCTTCCACATGACTATCTTTAATTTTATGGCTAGAGAATCTTTTTCTGAAATTTGCATACCTGTGTTCACCCGTACTTGATTACTGTTTGCTCTGTCACAGAATATTTTTTCTGCTCTGCAGACATATTATTACTCATTCATCCTGCTGTTGATTGCCTTGTCATTGTGCTTTGAATTCGAACCATATCCATTTGTTTGGAGTAAATTCCTGTTGATCTTTGAAGCTGACTTGCAAGCTGCATTAGGATATTTTTTTTGAAAGCTACATCACCATTTCTTGTTTTCTGTGATTAGGCTCGAGTGTGTCTCTTATCATATTTTTGCAGTCTCTATGTTAAATATTGATTCCTGGTGTTGTGGTGATTTTGACCATACCAATGATTTTGACCATACCAATTGTCTTGAATCAGCTTTGGTGTATTCTTCCAGTGTTATTTCATATAGTATTTTTGTTGACTGTTTGACTGGCAGTTTTAAAGGTATAGCAGTTAATTCCATGTTCAATTCTATTCTGCCTTGGCCAATTTGTTTTGCACTGATTCTTTTAGTTTCTGTCTAATTGGCCAACTTGAGTGCTTCAGACTCCCATCCATATTTCTATGTTAATGCACTGGGTTATATTTGATTCACAGCGCTGCCTTGATTTTGCCTTCATTTGAGGTTGCAAACTATTTCATATTCTTGATTTTGCCTTCATTTGAGGTTGCAAACTATTTCATATTGAATGGTGTTTGCTGATTATTAGTGCACTGCACTGCCTTATCGTTTCTTGGTTTGTCTTTCAATTTTTTTTTTGTGGTTGAGTCATTTGCTTTAAACATGACTGTGCTGTTGCTAGTTGATTTGAAGTGAAATTAAAATTCTTTGAGCTGTGAATTGTAGCAAGATTATAAGATCAGTGTGACTTAGCTCTTGTAACAAGAGTCCATGATTCACTTATATGCAGAGCAGTGTTGTGTTATGTATTCTTATGTTTTCATTTAATTAATTTTTGTTTTAATTATTTTTTATCGCTGTTTTATTAGGTTTTGTCATGTCAGGCGACCAACCTCAACCTCAACCTCAACCTCCCCCATTCCATGTAGATGTTGCTATCCATTAACAACTTCTTTCGTATGTTCGGGAACTATCAGTTGAGATAGAGCGGTTGCGTAAACGTGCACATGAGCGGGATACAGAATATGCTGAGGTACAACAACACAACATTTAAACGAAGTCATTCAACAGCTGAACATTGCAAATGAGGAGAAACACGAGATGGATCGGCAGAGAATGAAGCGAAGGGATGCCATTCAGATATAAGTAAGCTTCAGAAATAATCTTCGGAATGAATCTCTGCGCACGTGATCTCTTCCCACAATATCCTTCTGAGTAACATTTTTGAATCATTGTTGATAATCCCTCGGGAGAAGTGTACAGGATAGAGGATACATGTATAGTTTTTGTGACAAAAGTTGCTGAATAAATCACTCAGACAAACTTTCAACGAGTGCTAATGTTTTGAATTAGTTGTATCTTTATGCCTTGAACCAGTACTAGTTGCTGTTTGCTCTGTCACATAATCATTTTTCTGCTCTGCAGACATATTATTGTTAATTCACATTCTGTTGTTGGTTGTCATTGCTGTATTACTGTGCTTTGAATTCGAACCATAGAATAAGAATGAAACAATAGTTAGTTTTGCTTTGGCACACCAGTTTATAAAAAGAAACAATATGGTTAAGAATTTATTATCTGAGCATATATTTGAAACATTTGATATTCGTAGTAATGTCATATATTTGAAACATTTTTGGAGCATATATGGTTAATAAACAATAAGGTCATATAATATTCTAAATAATGTATCCGTAGTAAGGATATATATTTGAAGCAATCACATTATCTAACTTTATACATGCAACATACTTATTATATGGTATACATTATACTTATTTTAGTTTAGTTGTATTCATTTATCTAACGATAGAAAACATTTTCAAAACACTTTTGCCTTCCTTTCTCTTTTCTATTTACAAATGATATTTTAAAAATTATTTATTAATATTAATATCTTTTACGACATATTTACATAAATTTATATCAAGTGTGAATATTTTGAACATTTTAATATTAATTCCTTTCTATTTTAAAAATAAATGTATAACAATAAATTTTTAATATTAATATCATTATTAAAAATTATGAAAGAAGTTAATCAACATTCAAGTTTAATATTAATTATATTAATTTCTCTAAAAATATAAATGTTAGATGGTGAAAAAAAATGTAAATAGTAAACAATTTAAAACTACAAATAATAGACCACGTAAAAAAATATAAAAAATAGATTTGCCTAGTAGTAAAGTTTTTATGTTTTAGCACAAATTCATCTTTTAAACTCTTATTTATAAACTTTGCTTTGAAATAACAAATTGTAAATTGTACAATTAACTTAGTAAGTGATTTTAGTTGAAAATACAATTGCATTAAATACAGTAAATATTTATTTTTAATCTAGTAACGATGTTATTATTCAATTATTTATTTATTGTCTTACACCATATTTTAATTAGTATTATTATTATTATTATAATAGTGCTAACATGTTATTATATTATTATTGAGTATTATTATGAATTATAACATATTATTATATTATTAACAACCAGCAAATCTTTTGAACTCTTTATTTTTAAGACTTTGTTCTCAAATATTATATTATTTATTTATTGTTTTATATCATATATTTATTTTTTATTATTTTTAATTATAATTACTCACATATTTTCATTAATTCTTTTTAATTATATATAGGTGATTTATTATTATTTAAATTATCTTATTTATTTAAAACATAAATTTAAAATTTAAAATAAACATACAATCTTCCTGTGTGATTGAATAATGAAGTGAAGATTTATAAATGAATGCAAATAAATATAAATAATAAGTAACCAATAAATGGATAAATCAATCAATAAATGAACGGTAAATATATAAAAAATAATGACATTTTGAAATTCTGAAGTAACCATATAATTCCTTCCTAAACTCTAAATTTTAAAGACTCAAATGATAAGGTCCAACTAATTCATTGAATAAATTGAATAGATATGTCTGTGTCATTTGTTAGTATTTCAATTATGTTAATACTTATTTAAAATTCAGAAAAAAGTGATTTAGAAATTCAGAAACAATGATTACATAACATTTAATACAATAATAAATAAATATAAATAATAATTAAAAATAAATAAATAAATAAATAAATAAATGAAGTTTGTAAAATAAATAAATAAAAGACTTAAATTATAAAACTATCCTTTTGGATGACTCCTTATAATTTTAGCAGCTTAAAACTAATAAAAATTGGAAGTTTCATCATAGTTCCAAAACAGATAATCCAATGTACACAATATATTAATATAGTCTTCTCAGAAAATATGACTATACAAAATATCACTTATACACTTAAACTAAACTAATAAACTCTATACTTAAACTGACCAGGGTTAAAGCTCTCACTGGAAACCTCCTCCTTGACCTAAAACGATGGCTCCTTATCCTCAAGAAGTGCTTTTGACACTGCAACCACATCTTCTCCCACCGAATAGGTGATCATCGCAAAAGAAAACATACAACACAAGACAGGAACCCAAAAAGCAAGGGTAAGCTAATCTAATTAAAGGAATCATGCAGTTCAATTATAAACAGAAATCATGCAATCTTTCTCATTATCACCAGAATCATATAGACCACCAAAAACACATCACATATACATGACTCTAGACTCAATATCCGGATTATGTAAGCGACATTGGATCTCTTGGTGGCTTGCACCTATGACTCGTTTATCACTTTTCATTCCGATATAATATACATGTTTTATTTAAAAATTTTAACATTAATGTGATGTTATATTTATTTTATATGAGATTATATTACATCGTATACATACATTTTACTTTAACAAAGACACGTGTATATGCATTTTATTTAATGTAATATATATGTGTTGATATCTACATGTTTTTTTATTTAAAAGATTCACATCAATTTTATGCTATATTTATTTTGTACAAGACCATATTACATCATATGCCTACATTTTACTCAAGCAATGACATGTGCATACACATCTCATTTTAATATAATATACATGTGTTTATATTTAAAATTTTTATTAGTTTCATGTTGTATTTGTTTTGTATGGGACCAGATTACACAATATGCCTACATTTTACTTAAACAACCATGGAACACACATTTTATTTGAATATTATCCACATGTGTTTTTATTTAAAACTTTTAACATCAATTTCATGTTGTATATATTTTGTACGGGATCATATTACATAATATGCCTACATTTTACCTTAATAAAGACCGGTGCATGCACATCTCATTTAAATATAACATGCAAGTGTTTACATGTACATGTGTTTCTATTAAGAAATTTTTAAGTTAATTTTATGTTTTATTTAATTTATACGAGACTATATTACACAATATGCCTATATTTTTTTTAAGGACTCGTCGATATGCATTTTATTTTAATATAATATAAATGTATTTATATCAACACATGTTTCTATTTAAAAATTTTAACATAAATTTCGTGATTAATTTCATGTTATATATATATATATATATAATTTTTTTAGGAGACCATATTATATAATATACCTCCATTTTACTTTAATAATGACTCATGTTTAAACATTTCATCTTAATATAACATGCAAGTGTTTATATATAAATATATTTATATTTAAAAATTTTAACATTAATCTTATGTTCTATTTGATTTATTAAAATAACATCCATACAAAAATTTTAATATTAATCTTATACTTTTTACATTGGTACTGTTTCTTTTGATTAATTAAACTAAAATCAAATTTTTATACTTCATTACATAAGTTATATAAGTTATATATTTAAATAATAAATTAATCGTTTTAAATAATTAAACAAATAATATTAATTATTTAAATAATTGATTAATATATAACAACGATGCATGGATATCTTACCAGTCGAATAACTACATATCTATCCAATTAAATAAATACGCAGTACGATTAGTGGTAGGATAAAATATATATATATATATATATATATATATATATATATATATATATATATATATATAAATATATATATACACTCTCACATTTATGTTCGTATTTTTTAATTTTTGTAAAAAATTAAATTAAAATTAATAAAAAATATATAACTAATTTTTACAATAATTATTAAAAGTTAGTTAAAAAAATAAAATATATATACAAAAGAGAATTTTAAAATAACCGAAGAAGTTTTTAAAATAATCGTTAAGGAGAGAGTATTAGAATAACCATAAACTATTTATAAAATAATAATTAAAGATATAAGTAAAAATATAAAATACAGATAGAAAATAAATAACTCTCTTTTGTATATTATTATAGACTACATTCAAAATAACTATTTGGGAAATAATGTAGAATTCACAAATAACGGTTAAACGGGCCATATATTCCACTAAACAGTTAAACGGTTATGTATTTTTGGGCTTAATCCATTAATATTAAGCGGGACCCATTTTAGTGAAAAATATGAATGTCATTTAATCACTTCTGGCGGGATAGGTAGGGAAAATTTTAACCTAGGGTTTGGTTTATAAACCCTAAAGAGGAGATTCTGAAACTCTAGTACGAGAGCAAAATCGACTGGCCAAGATCGAGGTTTCGAGGAGGCAATCACAGCGAATTTCATCAGGGTAATTTATCCTATTACGATTAGATTCACCGATTCTTTTAGCATTGTGTATCTTTCTGTGATCGATTTGCATTTTAAGAGTTTATATTCTCGATTTTTCATTTCTTAATAACGATTCCTCAACGCCCAACTTGGATTTCGTATAGTACAATCTCTAGTATATAGGTAAGATTGTGATTATGAATCCGACACAATTTGTTTATAGTACAGGTTAAGCCATTTTTCTTGTGTAGTTCTTGCAGTAGAAGAGATTAGAATAATTAGAGATGTACTTTAATTTGTAAAATGTTTGATTTGGATTGCATCTGCATGGTGTAGCATGTTCCTTTTGTTTTATGGTTAGGATCATTCATATATTTTAGGGGAAAGTTCTTTTGCCTGAGATGGGTGGAATACTTGAATTTGATCACTTTTTGGTGTAAGGTGAAAATTGGGTTTGGGTTTCACCTTAAGAAAATTGGGTAGTGCTTGTTCATGGGTTAAAACTTTTTAAATATTTCCAATTGTGAAGTATTTGTTCATTCTTGTAACAAGAGTCCCTGATTCATTCACTTAGGAGTATATGTAAAGCAGTGTTATGTATTCTTATGTTTTTATTTAATTAATTTTTGTTTTAATTATTTTGTTTTTATTTATTAGGTTTTGATCATGTCAGGCATAAATGTTGGTCAACTCTTGGTTGAGATAGAGCAGTTACGACAACGTGTACAAGAACTAGAAACAGAAAATAAGCAGATACAACATGATCTAGGCGAGTTTATTCAACAACTAAACGATGCTCGTGAGGAACATATAAACTACAAAAATTCTAGTCGGGATGAATTTGACCGACAGGTGGACATATTAGCGCGTAAACTTTTTCCCTCGTAACCTTTTCCCTTTTTTCTGTTTTTAATAATCCCCTTTGGAGGACGGAGGATATCCATGCAACATCACTTTTTTTTTTTTTTTTTTTATCGCTTTCTCCATTTTTCTCATAAATATCTTTTTATAATAATAATTACTTATTTTTATATCCTCTTTTAAAGTTTACTCATAAAATTTATGTGTACCTAATCTAATTTATTAAGGAGGAGATTATGATGATATAACTTAATAAGTTTTATTTTACTCATAATGTGGGTAGATAATAAAGTCATAATTATATCTCATTTTACTCTTTTGATTATAGTGCAGAGTAATAGAAACAGTTACACGAATCTTTTATATGATATAAGGGAGTCATGGTTCACGAATACCTATATCTTATTCATGTTACAAATAATCTTCTTATTGGACTTGACTTCCGAATATCTATATATTAACATTTTGCCTGCATGTTTAATTTATTTATTAACTTAATTTTGTGTGTGATGGAGATATTTTAGTATGTGAGCAGAAATAACTCCGTATCTCCTTGATCGATTTGCATTTTAAGAAATAAAATTTACACTCTTGTTTCTTTCAATTTCTTACGCCCAACTTGGATTTAGTACTGTACAATCTTTGTGATTATGAATCTGAAACAATTTTTTATAATACAGGTCAAGCCATTTTGCTTGTGTAGTTCTTTCAGCAATTAGAATAATTAGAGATGCCCTTCAATTTGTAAAATGATTTGATTTGTAGTGCACTTTTAGCTTAGTGGACCAATACCATAGTCTTTGTCATAGTTTTTTTTGCATGTTCCCTACTTGTATGAAACGAATTGGTATTGTGGTCGCTAATTCCGCTTTCACGTTAGTTTGTGATGCTTGGTATGTTACTATATATATCCTTTGATGAATAGTATATATTTTTTAATTGTATTTTAAGACTACTTTTGCTAGTGGTGGGATAACCATACACAAACCATTATATTTACCTTAATTTATAGTAGCGGAACTTGAACAAAATATTCAGGGGTGTCAAATTAGATTTTTTCATATTTATTATATATAACTCTAAGAATGTTAGATAATTGTTTTTCATTGTCTTTAATTCTTGGATTCTCATGAAAGTTTTCATGTTTAATGGATATAGATGCATTTTTTTCATCTTCATCACAAGCATTTCTTTTGAAAAAAAATAAAATCTTTTACTCTTCATCATAATTTTTTTAATATAAACTTGTCTCATCTTGCCTATTTTGGAAAAAATAATTTTATCACCGTCTAGTAGTACATAATAGACAAATTTATCACATGTAAAAGGAAAACAAATTTTTTTAAAAAAAGGTACAAAATAAAATTATTCAAAAGAAAAAATTGATCAGTCCAAAATATTACTTAACTCCTTAATTTTACTATGTTGCATTTTTATTTTAAAACGATGAAAAATGGAGGATGGAGATTGATATAAAAAGGGAGAGGTGAGAAAAAGGTGGAGATACAAAAGAAAAAAGAAAAAGATAAAAGACTATGAGGTTTTAAGAAAAAAAATAAAAAAATAATATAAATAATATAAATAATATATATAATTTAAAAAATATATAAAAAATATTGGGGGAGCCATGGCTCCCCTATGTATATAAGAAGGTCTGCCTGTGATTGTGTGAGGTGCAGTACATGCAATTGCTTATATTTCGATGTTTTGCATGGAAAAATATGATATATTATGTGATTTGTTTGATGTGAGGGTTCTATTATAGCAGAGCTAAAATGATTTTAGCATTTACAAATTGTTGTTGTTTTTTTTTTCTTATATGAGATTGTTTGTGTTAAATTGTCCACACCCGATTTCTTTCTTTCGGAAAGATAAAATGATTTTACAAAAAATAAAAAAAAAATAATAATAATAAAAAAGTAAGAATAAGTGAAATAGAGTTTATAAAATGAAAATTGATTGATTAACGCAATTTATGCTAAAAGATGATAAAAAAAAAAGAAAGATCCAAAGTTGATAGCCCAAGACTTATTTACTTCATCAGACATTGTTTTTACCCAATTCTTAAGGCTTTCTTCACTTCCTAAGATGGATTTGTGAGAGAGGGAGGGAATGAGTTTAAGTGAATTTGAGAATGAAGGGTATGTTATTTTTTTTAAGGGATTTGGAGGTGATTATAAATGAATTAGTAGTAAAGTTTGTGAGAGTTAGTGAGTGATTTGATTGATATGATTGATTAAAAAAATTGTTTTAATATATTTAAAAGAGAGTTTACCATTTTGTCCTTATGTAATAAGTAGTATAAATTTGTATTTGTATGAGTTTAATCAATTTTTAAATTTTTTATTTAATGCTACACTTTAAATAAATAATTTACAAAAATTAGTAAGATAAATTATTTATTTTTATAATATTGAAATAAATTTTACCAAGCAATTGTGAATATCATTTTATTTGAAATTAAAAAATTAGTATGGAACACCCACTACAAAAAAATTATCATTTAGTGGAGGGTATTTTGGGAAGGTTTTAAAAATCCTCCACAAATTAATATAGTTTAGGATAATCTTGTAAGCCCTCTAGAATGACAATAATAACAGGGGGTTTAATATTTTTGTAGAGAGGTTTAAGACCTCCGCAAATATTAAAGTTTTCATTTCCCCCCTCTGTTTCATTTTCAGTTTCCCTCTCATCTATCTCTCTCAGCGATTTCGTCTCGCGTTTTCACACAAAATAGTTTCACTCACAAATTTTATTTCAGAACCCTAGAAATAGTTCAAGGTTTCCTTACTTCGATCAAAAAGTTTTCAACTGTCCAACTGGAGTGGTAGGCGGTGAAGACGTGGTGGTGGAAGGTCGTTGAAGTGGTTGGGGTGTTCGGCCCTGAAGACGCGTTGGGCTCATGACTTCGGTGTTAGAGTTGTTGGCTCTGACGGGCATTGCAAGGGCGAGGGCGTTGGTCCTGTGAAATAATCTGGTAACTTCACGAAACCCTTATATTTACATAGGTTTATTGATCATCTGAAAGTTTATTTGGGTAATAATTTGATGGTGATGTATTTTGTGACTGGGGATATTTTTGCTACCCATTACTTGTTTGATGAAATTCCTAGGCTGAATAGTGTTTTGGAATTTGATTATCTTTTGAAAGTGTGCTAATCTGTGACCAAAATTTGCATTCCCACCTTTAAATTGGGGGAATGCACTTCACTTCAGCCTTCTCACTATTACATAAGTCTGCCACTTTTAGTTGGTGTCGGCATACATTTTAGTTTTGCTTTGTCTTGCTTGATTTAAATTATCTAGAACAAGAAGTGTCTATGATGTTTTGATTTTTAAAAAAATTTCTGGTTGCTTAAGTATCTATAACAGTAGTTATATTGTTATGCTTTATTTGTTAACGAAGGTGTTTTGATTGTAATTACCATATTTTGCTGGAGAGAAAATGCAACAACATTCAAATTGTTTTAGGTTATCTGTTACAGGATGAAGGAAATAATTTGGCATTAACCTCTTTGTATGCATTGGACTCAACAATTTCACAACGGAAAACATAATTAACTTGAGAATATGAGAAGCCTTCATGGACAAAGCGGTTATTGCTTAATGATAAATTGTTGTGTTCCAAAATCAGGTTGGTATAACTTGGCATGTTATTATGTTGAGTTGGAATTTAAAAGAGAAGAAATTGATCCCTTTTTTACATGTTTGTCCCAAAAATATCACATTCTACATGATTTTCAGTTATTAAGAAGCCTTGTAGCCGATTCCTTTGCCTCTGGATAAGATACCTTTTAACACCACTTTTATTATGCTTCACTTTTCTTGAAGGTACAATATGGATTAAACGATTGTTTTTTTATTATCTCAGATTGGAACTCTATCTTTCTACTCGCATGGAAGAGGCAAATGAGTTGTGTCAAAACTAGAGAATAATGAGAACAAGTCACATACTGCTTCAGCTAAGTTTATCATATTTGTAAATTTCCCTCATGATATTGTCTCCGTTTATCATATTTAGTTGATTTTCTTTAGCATATTTTACTATCATGAGAAAACTGATCTTAATTCTGCTGTGTACAAAAGAAGAGGTACAAATACTTTTACATCTTAATCTTTCTTCATTACAGGATGGTAGAATAAGGAATACAGGAGCTATGCTAATTTGTGACATTCTTCTAAATTTCTCTTTATAGATTGGTATGTAGAATTGGATTTATCATTTTCATTAAAATGGCTAGGTTTTTTTTAGCAGAATATAATTAGTCTACTATCTTTTTTCCTTGGAAAAATATTATTAAATTCATTCCCGAAGGGAAGTTCAATAACAGAGCTATAAACAAGACTAGTTATTTATATTTTGAGTTATAAGAACACTACTTTTAGCGTAATGTGGTTTCTATTTGCATCATGCTTGAATATAACATGTATATATTCTTTTCTTTTAACTAGGCCCTTGGTCATTCGAGCAATTCAAGTTCAAGTTCACACATTGACAGAGATAGTGAACATGGTACATCGAATATTAACTAATGCTTTGTAAAATTGTTAATTTTTTTACTGTGTACTATAATATCAATTATAATGACCTATATAATGCAATATTTCATAGACAATAATTACTGTCATATTTGAAGGTTATTGAACTAGAATTTTGCTGTGGAAAATGACATGCCAGTGAATTTATGCACTTGTTCAAAATTATGATGCATTATAATTGTAATTATTTTTTTATAGGTGATGAACTTTATATATTAGTCTACTGGATTCAAACCTGCAAGCATTTGGAGCAACAACAAATAGGATTAATGTGAAAGAAGAAAATTCGTTTTCCGAACCAAGTTTATTATATTTAGAACATTATGTTATTTTTTTTCTCGACATGATGTATTTTCTGTTTTTATATTTACATTGTAATTGTCAATATTTTATCAAATCATCAATGAAATTAATTTTAGTTAACTTTTTGTGTACTTTATGCATTTTTATATTATATTTATTTTTTATTATAAAAATAATTTCATTAAATTAATAAAATATAAATGTAGGTGAGTAATTACAAATAAAGGAGGTTTTAAACCTCCACAAAATAATAGTGACCAATAGAAGAGGTTAAAACCTTCCACAAAACAACCTCTGTAATATAATTCGGATACCAGGGGTTGTTAAAAATCTCTGCAAATAATTTGTCGCAACTCTAATTGTAGAGGTTTAAAAAAACCCCCGCAAATTAATTTGTGGAGGGCAAAAACTCTCGCGGATTGAAAAAAAAAACCTCTACTAAATGATAATTTTTTTGTAGTGACCACCATTGTACAATCAATGTGATTTGAAGAGCAATAATATTTATAAGTGGCAATTAAGTCGGTTTAAAAAGTTTAACACAATCAAATACAAATAAATTTACTGAAATTCAAATGAAAAGAATCTTACGATACAATTATGCGACTAAATAATCTTAATCATCTAATTTGTGAAGAATTAAGTTGACATTGAAATTCACTTCTGTCATGTGATGGTTCATATCAAGAGTCAAGTTTGATAAATTATCTTCTATTCGTTGAACACGTCCTTGCATATCTTCTATTCCTTGCATTCTATTTTGCAAGTCTTGCACCCCATCCCACATTTGATGGATGATTTCAGAATTTGAGTGGAGGGGAAGTTCTTCAAAACCACCATCAGAGTGGTTGGTTCCGAGAACTAGGTGGTCATGCACATGATTTTGTGGTTGTGCTTGCCCTTCATCATCATTATTTGCACGATCATGATGTCATACACCATCGACATTAGCAATATTAATCTCTTCAAAGAACGTGTCGAAAAATGTTGTCTCTTCCCGATGGTTGTATTTGCATCTGGAGAAAAATCTATTCCACTGTATTGCATAATTTGGGTGATCAACACACCATATGGAAGAGGAGTATCACTGGCCTTGCACTTAAGCATGTGTTGCATTATATGATGAGGCCAATTAATGGATATGTTATTTTTAAGCAACCACATCATTAAAATTCCTTCTTGCAACAATTTAGCAAAATTAGTCATACGTGGTGTCAAAATATGCATTACCAGATAATGTAGTAGTCTGTCATTTACGTTAATAGAACCGACAATCCTGGCACGTTCACCCTACATGTTCGGTCTCAACATGGAAGCCAATGCCATGTCTCGGTCGAAATGAATGTCTTCTGGTATATCTGTAAAGCTTATCTTTCGACCTTCATACTTCAAATGGACAATGTTGTACCAATGATCTGGTTTAAGTTTAATTCTCTTATTGTTAACCTCACTCTGTAGGTATCCATTGGCTGAGATCCTAAAGTTTGAATAGAAAACTTTGATGAGATCCGAATAGAATGGTCGGTCCATAGCTACAAAGTCCACGAGGCCTTGAAATACCAAGTGATGATGGAAATAAAGACCGGATGTAGTAAAGGAATCATAATTCATTATTTTGGGCTCAACAATTCTTCTTATGTAAAATTCATGTGCATAGTGTTCCATTTGATGAAGATCGTTGAAGAAACGTCGTTGATCTAAGACATCAACCACTGTATGTCTTTTTGGTGGTGGAGGTTCCATGTCTGTTGCCGATTCTTTGTCTTTTCGACTTTTAGATCTTCTTTTCGATGATGATGACGCCATTAAATAGTGTCTTGAAATCATAAATAAGAAATAAAAACATAGTCATACATAAGAAAACAAATGAAACCACACACCAAACATAAAGTACTTAATCATAACAAATTACATCATAACATACTTCATAAGTGAAATAGTTCATCATAACATGAAACGACATAACATACTCCATAATGAAGAAGTATTTGATACAATCAAAACATGATAACATAGGCGAGACTCTAACAAGGTAAATGAAAACATAATAATATGATAACATAGTCCAAAGTCATTGCAAAATGATAACATAAAAAGATGATAATAGAGTCCAAACTAACATAGTCTTTGGATCAAACATGGATATCAATTACTGCCCATCATCATGTTCCATAAATTATTCCATCGCAGATTGTTGGGCATTCCCATTAACTTTTTGGTTGCCACAGGGTTGGTACATAGGAAATCATAGCACTGCTCCATAATTTTAGGCTCCGGTATATTCATCCCACTAAGCATTTCCCAGATATCACTCTCGATGTATTGGAATGTTCCATTGCGATGCATCATCTCCACTTGCTCTATCAGAATATCATTGCGCTTTTCAAACGCTATGACTTGTCTTTCCGCCATCATGGAAATTTTCTCAAAATGAGAGTTCCCAGACCCCATTACATCCATGAATCCATCAAGCCTTGTAGTAAGCTTGTCAAATTGTGAGTCCAATAATCCACCATGGGAGCTTTGCGCTTCGACCCATGTGATGTTGACGTCCCTCCAGAGGGGACTGATGGCAGTGATTGAGTTGGGTCGGGACTATACTCATCCATATAAGGGGGTGGAGGTGGAAGGTGGTAATCAACACCTTCAAAGCTAGGAGCATCAGGTATGTACTCATTCTGATCAACCTCCAAACGAGATTGTTGCCTTTTGCGTCATGCTTGTCTTACCGTGCGGACTCCACCACCTGTTGCTCTATCGGCTGCCCAAAGTTCCTCCATTAGATCATAGTGTCTAATGTTAGTGACCCTCCATTTAGCCGCAGATGGTGTCACCTGCATTGATAAATTCCAGGATATGTTAAAATAATTTGTGTATATCATTGAAAACAATCAAAGTAAGTATTTAATTACCTTGATCAAGTCTTCTCAAACTTCCTCTTCAGCTTCAAACCGCATGGATAATGAACTCCATGCAAATCCACTAAGTGAACTGAACAAATCATGAACCTCACGCCATTTTTCCTTGAGCACTTTTTGTCTATTCTTTACATTATTTTTTGTCATTGAGGCAAACCCCAATTGGTTAAGATTAGTCACGATATTGTTGTATGCTTGGGTTGTCCAGCTACCGTCAACCATGTTCCCCAATCGGGCTTCTTCGATCATCGCATTCAAGAGCTTTTCGTCCATGTCTTCAGTCCATTTTATAAATTCCCGTGACCCGGTGCCGGAATCGGTACCAACACTCTTTCCCTTGTTCATGTTCTCACCTAAGTAAAAAAAAATAATACTAATGATATGAAATTAAAAAAATTTGATAATGAAGCCAAAATTTTTGTCATTAAATAAAGCAAAGTCAGTCAACAAAATTAAGTACATGAAACTAACAATTATTGTAATCTCGCCACATTTGTTCTGCTAATTCATCCCTAAAATTACAACCAATCCGATAATCATCTTCACGTGTTTGAGCAGTATTGGTCTCTACATGGTCTTCCATCATCTCTCGGTCAACCTCATCAATTAGCGCATCGTCATTGTCTATCCCACGAAGGAAGTTGTGCAGGATGCAACAAGCTAAAACAATGTCGGTCATTGTCTCCAAAGAATAATGAGGTTCACTTCCACTTGCTATAATGGAGAATTTTTTCTTCAAAACACCAAATATTCTTTCAGTGACGTTTCGTAGTGATGAATGGTGATGGTTAAATAGTTCACGTGGATTTTGTGGCCCTCTTCGTGTGAATTCTTTAAAGTGATATCTTACACCTCTATACGGAGTCATTGTTGCTCTTTTAAGCATGATCCAACATCCCCGAGATAGTACTTTCCTATACGAATGATAACATTTTAGATTTCTAGGACTCACAAGTACAAAAAATAAAATAAACACCAACCTTCAGGTATGATCAAGGGATCATCTCGAACTACAACATCTTTTAAAATTCTTGAATCAGATGTTGTCCCTTTCCAACCAACTAAAAAATAAGTAAATCTCATATCGAAGTCACATGTAGACATCTTATGTTTCAAAACATATTAATGTCTTGAAATCATTGTGTTCAAAAACACTAAATTATTATGAGGATGAATTCTGCGTTAATATCGCTTTCGAAATTAAAGTACAATATTTTCCACAAGAATATACTTCTATTATTGTTTTATTGAGCAAAGAGTATAAAACAACCTTTATAATATTTTTAAATCGTCATATAGACATGTAGAGAGAAGTAATTAAATATCTTAACGTAAAAAAAAATGTCTATCAAAATAAAAGTTTAATTAAAAAAAATTATAAAATTTTCTGCATACCACTGTTCTATCAACATTTACGTTACAATTTTGTTTCTCAAAATATATAAAAAGAAAGAAATTAATTTAAGGGTTTTGATTAAAAAAATTGGTAAAATTAAATTATAAAATAATGTGTCTGTTATACTATTCTCGTATATATTTTTATATTTTATTTATCTATTTATCAGTCATTAGTTTTATTTTATTTCTTTTCAACCAAACAATTGTTGTATTAATTCATCTTCCATATGTTCTTAAATAATAATTTGAATAAAATACTCTTTATATCATTAAATAATTTAATGGTTTATAATAATCTAAAAAAGATGTACTCAATTGTTTCAATTTAAATATATATAAATACGTGATTTAAAAGCTTTTATTTTTCGATTATTATATTAGTTATTAGGTCATCTACATCATACGTCTTTTTACCGGATAATGCAATATAGGACTCATTCCAGAGTTGAAAGCCCATATTAGAATGCACAGACTTCCTTATAATAAAGGGTAAAATAGTAAATTTAATGAGGATTAAGGAGGAAAGTATGGGGTGTGAAGAGAAATATCCTGCTTGTAGTTTTCATCGGTTTTTATATTTGCTTCTTGCACCCACCCCTGCTTGTCACCGTTGGGTTCGGCTTTTTTTATCTCACTATTTCCATATATTCAGGAAAAAGTTTTAATTCTTTTTTTACTTTTGCTTAGGTAAGAAGAAAGTAAGCCTGCCAAGTCCATCATACACAATTTTATTTAGTCACATTTATTCAACTATTTTATACTATATTAGAAACATTTTGTAAATTAATTCAGATTATACAAATTATAAATTAAATAAAATTTAGTATAATTTGTAAAATAATAGTTATATTTATAAAAATTAAAATACATTATTTTTTAAACATGTTAATGTATTGTGATTTATATACGATACTTTTATATTCATTTAAAATTTAGTAATATGATTAAAACTTTAAAAATATATACAATATTTTTATTATTCTTTTTAATTTTTAAAAATGGAACAAAATAAGCTGTTAGTTTAATATATAATTAGACCAGATTAAAAAATTATAGATTGCTAAGAGAGTGTACTGCCACCCATATAATCTTTTTAAATAATTCATTAGGTTAGATTGAGTCAGAGCCATATTTTTCACTCCAAAAATCAAATTATCTTTAATTTTTATCAGATAAAACTTCTAACAGTTGACAAGAAATTAACTTGGCTTAAAAATATACTTGGGTTATTATGTTTTTACAAAGTTGAGATTTTTGTATTTTTTTAATTACATTTATTTATATACTGTATAGTTATTACTTGAAAGGGTTTCGATTTTGCTGAATATGAGTCGGTTGCGGTGGGGCTTGTGTGTAGTTGAAGCAGGTTTTGGTGTGAAGGGTTGTGGTTAAAGTTTGGACATTATTTTGGTCTTAAATTACCAATTAATTTTGCCTAACGTGTCCACAAGTTTCAAGAGTTACCAATTCGTAACAAAAACTATTCAAATTCTTATTTTAATAAAAACAAATACTTTTAACTTCTTAGATACTTTTATGAAACAAATCAAATCTTAAAGTCCTACCTAACGTTATTATTTCAAAAATATCCTTACAAATAAATCTATATACTAATTATATATATATATATATATTTTTTTTTTTTTTTTTTTTTAATTTTATCCTTTAAATATGTATTTTTTAAATTAAAATAATTTTTATCAATTTTATCTTTCAAATAATCGTTTTTTCTAATTTAACGATTTTGACATTATATTTAAACAATAATTTTTAATTAAAAATTATTTACAAAATAAATAATAACTCTTTATGATTAAATCATAAAAATGTTTTTTATTTAAATTTATGATTATAATAATAAAAATATTATTATTAATTTTATTATGATAAAAAAAGCAAATACACATGTCTATGTATCTTTATTAATATATATATATATATATATATATATATATATATATATATATATATATATATATATAAAAAAAAATATATAAAAAAATATAAAAATTTTAGTAATTTAAAGAGAATAATACTATGACAAAATATATATTGACATAAATATAAAATTGGAGATTGAGTGGATATCTATATTTATCCTCATTTCTATACCAATGTCTACTTCCTGGGAATCAAAATAAAAAACATTAATCATAATTCTAAAGCTAACTATACAAAAAGATGTAATAATTGATGATATCTTATCTTAAACATTGCCTTATTTATAAGGACAAAAACGAAATTCCAAAAACAAATATTTCTCTTAAACTTAAGAGTCCTATGGTCCCATTATTTTCCATTAAAAGTTTTGAACAAAGAAATTTGTATTGCTCATGTAAGATAGGTTGAGGTAACTAGTCGAATTTGAACACGTCCAACAAAATATAGAATTTCAATTTTAAAGTTTAGAGCAAAACGTATCCATACCCTCTAATATTTTATCGAATCACATTGAAATTCTAGTCCTCTTCTAACTCTTTAAAAAAATATAATTAGTATTCTGTGAAAAGAAAAAAATTTAATTTGATCTCCAAATAAGTTTAAATGCATCAATTAGAAGTGGATACCATACTTATTTAACAGATACTTTTTTTCACAAGAGACATAATTTAAAAAAAATATATTTATTTTAAAGAATCACAGTCTCACATTTTTACGTCAATTAGAAGTGGATACCATACTTATTTAACAGATACTTTTTTTTGCAAGAGACATAATTTAAAAAAAAAAATATTTATTTTAAAGAATCACAGTCTCACATCTTTACGTTCTAAAAGCATTTCTTAATAAAACAGACCACTATAACAGTTAAAAAAACTGTAAATGTATATTATCGTAATATATTCTAAATTGAAAACTGAACAAAATTTATCCATCTGCAAAAATCCATAAAAAGTTAAAAACTTTAGTTTCCATTGAGTTTAATTTTCATTCTAGAAACGGAATTAAAACATTATTTTTCTCATCTGTTTCGTTTTTGTCCACAATCAAACCGACAAAAGAAACAAAAAGGTTATTGTAGTATCAAGTTTCTTAGCGTTTAAGAATGGAACTAGAAATACAAGAACACATAGAGATGTGGATATAAAGCAGAAGCCGTGGAAATCACTTTGATTCATTCTTTGTTTAAAAAATTTATCTTTCATGGTTGCATAAACCATCTTCCACTTTGCTACAGCTCAAATATAAAAACAAATAAAAAACACAATAAAGGTCCAAAGCAAACACGGCCTCCACAATTGCATTAATAATTTAAAATAAAACTAAATATGTTTTTTTCCCTTAACTTTTTAAAATTAATCTATTAAATTAATTTAGTCTTTTGTCTTTCAAAATACGTAAATTTAATTATTTTAATCAAATTTTGTTGAATTTATTTGATATTTCAAACGTGTTTCATAATAATATTTAACTTAACATTCAAACAAAAATTTGTCAAACAGTATAAATAATTTAAATACAATCTTGAAATGTGTACAAAAATCAAATAAATCCAACAAAATTTGATTAAAATGACTAGATTCACATATTTCGAACGATAAAATACTAAATTAATCTAAAATTTTAAAATAAACTAATTTCAAAATTTAATAAACCAAAAACATATTTAACTCTTTAAAATAAATAATAAATAATAAATAATAATAATAATAATCTATCACACAACACAAGGTGAGTTGAAGTGTTGAGGTTGTCCATAGATACTTCCATTTTTTTTTTCCTTTCACTTTTCCTAGATTTGGGTCCAGTTACCAATCAAAAGTACTGCCCACGTCATCATTGGTGTCTGTTTCATACCTTATTTTTTTATTTTTATTTTTATTTGTTGAATGAATGAATAGTCATAGTTTATTTATATTCAGAGAACCTGTATATAGAGAAATTATAAACAGTTTTATTGTTGCCGTTCTTGACCCTTGATCATGGAGGGAACCAAAACAGTGCACTTTATTAGGGAGGCTTTTTCTTCCTTCAATACAAATAAATGCAGCCCTTTCAGTTTGAATTCTTCTCCATGGGTTTTAATTCTTGACTTTTAAAACACTGCTTTTTATTTCTATAGTTTTTAAATATTGACCCTTTTACAAGAGGAAAATATTTCGATTTTGGAGCTAAAGTTTGGGTAATAATTTAAAAGGGTAAATAATCGTCTCCAGCAAATATTAATATATTTCAATTTTAGTATAAGATGAAAAACACAATATTAATATAATAATTTTAATTTTATTAATTTTGTTTGAAGTCTATTAGCTTTTAATGTAAATAAATGTGTTTCATCTTAATACTTATCACATACGTCGTTTATTAAATGAAGAATTAAAGTTAAGATGTAATTAACTTCCAAAAGAATTATTAAAAATATTTTAAATTTATATAGAGCTTTAATTACATAATATTAATCTTAATTTTCTATTTAATATACATGTGTGTGCGCGCGTGTGAGAGTGAGAGAGAGAATTATTAAAAATCAAATACATATTTAATTACTTTAAGTATTAATAATATTCAAATAAAATTAATGAAATTTAAATTGTTTTTTTAATAAAATTGTAATTTTTATCGTATTAAAAGTTACATATTTCAATATTTATTATAATTTATTTCATTAAATTAAAAATATATATATCAATATTGATTATACTAACTTAATTATTTATCTTAGACACAAACTATTAACTTTAAGAATCCCATATAACAATCGTATTTGATTTTTTAAGGATGAAACAAGTCGTTAATTCTAGAGATTTGTCTTCACTTCCCGGATCCCAACGCAGAAAGTTCGGGATATTACACACGATTTTGGTTAATACAAAAATAAAATTTAATTAAAGACTTTAATTAGTTTTATTATGGGTGTAAATTTTTATATATGGTTAATCAATTAAAATCACGCGTAGTTTAACTTTTAAAATAATTGCCAATATAAGGTGGTTTACGATGAGAAGATACTATAAATAAATATCGTCGTTATTTAAAGATTTTCACACTAACATACTTTACAATTAAACTCTCTCTATCAGAAATATTTACTCAACATCTTATGATATTTTCAATGAAAAGTTATATCATTAAGTTTTTAACTTTTTCCTTAAAGTAATCTTTAACATCCAAATTGGTATAATTACCTATTTGAATTTATAGTTATTAAAAAAAGTGATCTTTAATTAACAAATTATATTCCGAATTTCATTTCCTCACAGAACATCAGAATAAAATAAAAGATAATAATACTATGACTTTCATCTTTTGACTCTCATTTTTTATTTTTTGACGTAGTTTAGTGTGAGTCATTAATTAATATATCATTATCTTTTTTTATGTAAGTTAAAAAATGGAAGTAATAATATAATTTTCCTAAAATAAAAAAGCAGTGAATAAAGAAGAAGAAGAAAAGCGTGTGTGCAACGGTGATATCAGGTGCCATGCCATGGTACCTTGACTAGAAAGTCATGGCTTTTCAATCTTTTGACTTTGTGTGGGAAAACAAATAGAAAACAAGGTTTGGGTCTAAACGCATTATTTTTCAGGTTCGTAGTTTAGACAAACAACAGTATCATTCGGTAATACATGTCACATATTTTCAATGCTTAATTCGAAGTAGTTGTGTGTCAGGTCAGAGGTGGATTAGGTACAAAATTTTGACGCTAAAACTTGTCACTTTCTGCAACTTTAGATAAGTGTTTGACACGATTTTCTTCACCCTTCTGAATTCACTAACCCATTTTTAATAATAGTTATAGAAAAAGTTCTCTAATCTTATTGCTTATTAGGTAATTACTTTCATACATGATCAATGAAGGTACCACGATGGGTGAAAAGTTAACGTGTAAGCTGAAAAAAACTTTAATAAAGGGGTGAAAAGAATGATCCAATTGATCCATAAACATTTGGCTAAAGAAACCAACCCTTCCACGCTCTTATTTTGTTTTTTTCTGTGTTGAGAATTAGTTAAAGAGAGACATCAAAGATCTCATAGTGTTTCTGTTGAGGTTGGATTTGGCTTGTTCCTCCTTTAGAATACCATTTGACTATTCTGAATTTCTTCGTGCTTATATATAAACACTTCTCTGCACCCAAATGTGGCCATTCGAGCAGAAGCTGTTTGTGTTAAAGAAGATTGAGAAAGGAAGATTATATGCACTTTTCATGTGCGATGTGCAGTTCTGCCAATAAAAGGATTATGCAGTGAAACTTCTTGCAGGGTCTTGGAGAGAATTTGCAGCACCTTTCCTAGCTCAGATTATCGAGTAAGTTATTTGGAATTGATCACATGCACTTCCACAGTCAAAAAATGTTCTTTCCTTGTACCCAACTCATTCTGTGTCAAAGGAAAACTTTTAAAAGTTCTTAGCAATTACACCACAGAAAACTGCTACACCTTCACTGCACGTGAAGGAGATTGCTTCTTCTGTGTATCTAACATCTAACATGCATATACATATATAACATCATGAACCATGAACCGTTAGAAACTACTTTCCTCTACGTTGAGTTGGTCCCGTATGTTTTATTTCTGGTTCAGTTACAGAACAAAATGCACAGAGTTGAATTTAAGGAGAATAATATGTGAACATTTCTTTGTTCTTGATTTTGCAGGTTAAAGATGGTCAAAGCTAGCAGCAACAACACCCTGGTGTCTGTTATAGTTATTGTAGCCTTGATTTTCCCAGAAGTAGTACATTCACAAGCCCTCTCACCTAGTGATTCTGTTGCAGGTAACATTTGGTTTCATCACAGATTCAATATATCGCTTCAGATTTTTTCAAATTGCCATGCACTTGGGGTTATTCGAGTTTACATTGATCTGAAAAGGATTAGGGATGTATGAACTTGTTAATGTTAATGGTATGATTGAAAAATCAGTTCCTTGTCAAATCTCATGAATTGTCCAATTGGGTAAGAATTAAATAACGTACACGACTGATAAACCTAAGGTGGAAAGCAACAATACATCTTAGGTAAAAATCAAATGGAATTCCGTCTCTGTGATATGAATATGATATTCTTTAACGTTTTGCACCATTTATTATGTTGTCCTTCACGCATTAAAAAGCCATTAGAGCAGGTCACGCATTATCTATTTAATTTTGTATAAGACCAAATTAAGTGACTGATAGATATAAGTGACAGATTCCACTTGTTTAATTTTTTGCTATTAGCTGTGTCATTGACAGTGAGAGTTATTATGTTTATGCTTGATGCAGATAATGTGTCAGATACCATTACACAATCGGATAATACCATCAGAGTGGACCCTTTAGATCATTTCGAGAAATACAGAGGAGGGTTTAACATCACCAACAAGCACTATTGGAGTGTAAATCTCTCACCCTTTTTCCATGAATGTGATTTGTAGCATCAAAGATGTTGTTAACATGTTAACATTTTTGCAGTCGGTGATCTTCACTGGAGTATATGGATATGCAATTGGGGTGCTCTGCATTTTGTGTGGAATTGTGTATGGAATCTTTTCGGTAATAACCTTGGTTTGCCAAAGAAATGACAGAAGAAGGGTTAAGAAGGTCTTTCCCTGTAATTACAAGAGTTGTGATCCTTCAATTCCTTTGGCTATATTACTCACTACTTTTGCTATGTAAGTGATTCACCCCTTTCTCTCTAGCCTAAGTAACTATGTTATTTCTGAATAGAAGCATTTTCTTAAATAGCTACCAATGCAGAAAATGTTGGAGCAGTAGCTGCCGTGAGAACTCTAAAAACCTTGAAATTGACCTTTTTTTAAACTTTAGGCAAGAACTATATAGTCTTCCAAATTGAAACGGAATTGTCTTTAGCTTCAATTTTGTACACACTAGTTGGTTATCTAAAACCACAACATGAACACAATGGAAATAGATTCAAAGAAAGGCATGAACTGTGTTAATCAGTACCATAAATTTAGTTTTGAAAGTAATAACGAAAACAACATGGCTCTTGTTTTTGCAGAGCTGCAACTGGGCTAGTTCTTGCTGGGAGTGCAAGATTCCATTCTGAAGCTAAGAATGCTGTTAATATTATAATCAAGACAGCGAATGAGGCATCAGAAACGATACAAAACACAACAGGAGCGTTAAAAGACATGGAAAGTAACTTTATGGAAGCCAATGTCACTGCTGAGACATCCGTTGATATTGACTCCACTACTGAGAAACTTGATGATGCATCTGCAAACATTGAAAAGCAAGCCAGAAAGAATAGGCGCCTTATTAACAAGGGCTTGAAACTAGTGTAAGATTCCCCTCTATCTCTCCTATTCCAATCATATGTAAAATCAATAATGCATTTCGTGGCAATAAGGGAAATCTTTTGATTGCAGTTTTGTAACTACCACAGTGATTATAAGCATCAACTTGGTTGCTGTAATAGCTCTGTCAGGTATTTTCAGTTGTTCTATATGTTTAACATTAATGACTTGTATCTTTAGATTAATGAAAAATTGAAATCTCTACATCATATTTTTATTTTCTACAGATTATACATGATTCTCATAAAATGTTGGAAATTTTTGTGAACAGTTTCTGGAGTACTGAGGTTACGGCGGGCACTATACATGTAAGCAAGCTAAACTGTATTAGCTTGAAGTTATAGAAGCAAGTGTATTCATTTTTACATGTATCTTTTGTGTTGCAGATCTAAGATTTTGTTTTATAGTTTTCCTCTTCTTTTTTCACAGGCTTGTAATATTATGCTGGTTGATGACAGTGATATGCTGGCTACTCTTTGGGGTCTATTTCTTCTTAGAAAAGTAAATCGAAGTCCTTTCTTAATTACATAGGTTTTTCAACAGCGTAAATCCTTTTACTGCAATAGATATGTTTTAAGGTGGAAGTTAGAGTTAAATATTAAGAGTTCTTCTTTGTTACAGATTTTCTGGTGATGCATGCACAGCTCTTAACAACTTTCAAGAAAATCCCTATAACAACAGCCTAAGCTCACTCCTTCCTTGTGATGAATTGCTCTCGGCAAAATCAGTTCTATCTGATGTTAGTGCGGGGATCTACGACCTTGTTAATAAGGTAACTTCTGCAAAATCACAATTCACAAATGACACAACCAATCGACATAATAGTAGCATAAACTGAACCTTCTACTCATATAAATAAGAGTAAACATGAACTTGTTCCCTCAAATGACACAACCAATCAATTGGTAAAAAACAAGTCTAGTTCTTAAAATAAAGATTGTTGGTCTATTATTTGAATAATGTTGGTGTTCAATCCAACGTAGCCAGCTCATGAAGGAAGAGTAATGTTCTGGTTTTGGTCATTGTCAGGTGAATGCAAACATATCAGCCATGCAGGCAACATCAGATATGAATCTTGCTCATGTTTGCAACCCTTTCTCAGCTCCACCAAACTACTTATACCAGCCCGAGAACTGCCCTGCTAACACTATAAGAATAGGAGACATCCCAAAGGTAACATTTTCTTCATGAGTTCTATTTCTTCTTTTGATTATTGTTAAAAATGGACTTTAAGTCTAACTCAATCCCACAAAATTGATTTGTAAGGTGAATTTGCATCCACTTATATAATATGAATTGACCTTATTTCTAGCCAATCTAGAACTTCCAACACATTCCCCACACATAGGTATATATATCTCATGCATGAGACTAGACATCAATGAGTAGTCCGATAGTGGCTCGATAGCAGATAAAAACAGTAGACCTAACAAACATCACATAATTTCACCTTAAAAGTTGGTTTTGTGGGTTAAACTAGGCTTAAAATCTAATTCTTAACACTTTGAAGACCAAGATATACTAACACCACCGTTTCCTGTGAAGGCATTGAAACCATTCACTTGTCCGGATGCCATTGATGGAAGCTGTGACAGTTTGTATTACATTAGCGGCAGGGAATACACGAGAGTTGAGGCTTACACAAATTCAATTCAGGACGTGCTGAATGTGTATCCTAGTGTGGAACACTTGTTGGAATGCAAACTAGTAAAAGAAGCATTCTCTGAAGTCCTTTTCAACCACTGCAAGCCTTTGAAGAAATTTGCTGAGATGGTATGGCTAGGAATGCTGTTTCTTGCAGTGTTCATGGTGTTGCTAATTCTGCTGTGGACTATAAAAACTCGTCATGAGCATCGTTATAATCTTTCAGATGGTTCTGTGGAGCCTCATTTTGCACCAACCAAAGCCTTGGAATCAGGAACAGTTAAAGAGATCGTGATTTGACAGCATCTGAATTTATCAATAGTGAATTGTTTTATTAAAGATTTGATCCAAAAGAAGTTAGGAACAGGTTACTGGAATGCAAATGCGCAAGCAGCTTCCGATACAACAGTTGTAGCATGTACATAGCCAATACATACACAAGTCAAAAGATGAACCGAAGGTGTCCGAAATTTGCCTTTGGGTGATATATTTTTCACACAACTTTTGTTTAGAAGAGAATATGCACTTTGGGGAACAACCCCAACCAAATACTCTACCGATGTACAAAAATCATCCAACAATAGATGAATCAATATTTTTGTCCATTTGATTAGGTTTTCAGATCATATGAATCTAAGTCCTGTTATGTAATTAGGATGTTTTTAAGAATGACAACAAAATTTCCTACAATTGTTTGTAACTGTTTTAAGAATACAAAAAGAGTCAGTTTTATTAAGATTATCTACTTTTCTTTTCTTCCTAAATGTAAATTAATTTATTTAATTTGGATTATCTAATTTTCATATACTTACAATTTTCATAGTCAAATCGTCTTTCTTTCACTTTTTTTTCTTTTAGCTCAATGAATCTTTTTTCTTTTTAAACTCTAATACTTTCTTTTTATCTTTTTCCTTTCTTATTTTTTAATTACTCCCTTTCATCGAATTTGGCCAAAGAAGTCTTCATTCCCCAGAGACCCACGTTGGAATCTAAAGCGACGTCGTTCCAATTAACGTATACCCTTCTTTTTCATTCCTTCAGACGGGATAATTATGCTTATACACGGTTTAAAAATTAATTTTGAATCGTAAATTTAAGTAATATATATTTTAAGTATACAATCTAAACAGTCAAAAAATTTTAATTTAAGATATATTTTTAAATTACACAACTAAAAAAAAAGATTGTATAATTTATAATACATTTTTAAATTTTACAATTCAAAAATATATTGTAACGGAACAATTCAAAGTAAATATTACAAGACTTCTTAAATTTTGTGAAATTGACATTCTAGAAAATTTTTGGATCATTCAATCTTCTGGATTGAAGCTAGAATCCTGAAACCCATGAAGTGATATTTTTGACGTTTGTCTGGATATATTCACTTGTAGGAAGAAAACAAGGGGGTGGGAAAAGTAATTAGTTTACTGGACAAACAAAATTTGGTCCAGCTTGCAATCTGGTGTTGAACATGCGATTTGTAATTGACAATTACTTTTGCAAATCCATGATTTCCACTTTCACCTTCATTGGAGTTGGAAAGATCTAAAATATCTCTCTTAAATTTTGGATCATGAAATTCAGAAATATTTTCCAAATTATATAATCTTAAATATATATATTTTCAGACAAAAAAATATCATAAATTGTATAATTTGAAAATATTTTCTACATTATATAATTCAAAATATATGTTTAAATTTTAAAATTTTGTAATTTGTTATGTATTTTCAAATTATACAATGTATTCAAATGCATAATGTTATTCTATATTCTAAAATGTATTCAAATTAGATAATTCAGAATATATTTTTTGAATTTTATAATTCAAAATGCATTTTCTTAATCTGAAATTCCAAATTTCATAATATATGATTACAAATTTCATAATTTAAAAATATACTATAAATTGTTTTGCCTATAACGTATTTCTGGATTAAACAAAGGATTGTATCAGAATTACATAATCAAAAATGCATTTTTGAAAATAGGTAATGTAAAATATATACCTAAGTTGTATGATTCAAAAAAATCTTTCCTTAAAATATGTAATCCAAATTTGAATTTAAAAATGTATTATAGATATAAAATATTTAGGGTTTAAGATTTCAAAATGTATTATAAATCTATGATGTATTATGGATGTATAAGTATATTATATTTGTTAATGAAATTATACATGTATAATATACTTCTGAATTGCGAAATTCAAAATAGATTTACATGCAATTTAAAATGTTTTCCGCCCTTCCAGAAACAATGAAGAAGGTAGACTTGGTAAGAGAAGTAATAAAATAATTCCATGAAATTCAACCCATAGTCATCAATGTAATACAGTAGTAACGATAGAATTGAGCGGAAAATGGACAAGAAAAGTAGTGTTTCCGGTGAAAATGGTGATGGGTGTTCGTTTCCGGTGAAGCTCGGTGATTGTTTAGAAGAACTTGTTAGGTTCAGTTTCAGTTCTTGCACTCACCATCTCAATCTTTCTTCCCAATTCTGCTCCACCCTTCTCAAAGATGACCCAACATACCCATCATCCTCACACTCACAATCACAACCAGATGGTACTTGCATACTATTGTGTTTCGTGTGTTTTCTGTTAAAGATGTTTTCTTTATGTGTGTATCCTCGAATAACCGTCCAAATTCTTGAGTGAAACAGTCAACACAACTTATATGCATCTTTTAACTGTTTTTGCAGATTCTTTGGAAGGAGTGCCACCGTATCCCTTGTACAAGCGTCTGGCTTCAGCTCTGTTGAGGTGTATTGATTCTGGAACGTTTTGTAGGACTGGCAGCAATTTAGCCATGGGCCATGAATTTGAAGATTCTTCCATACAGCAGAAACAACGAGAGTGGCAAAAATTGATTCTGGAGAAGGGGTTTGAAATTGTAAATGTAAATAGTGCTGTGTTAACTGATTCATTTCTCCACTTTGTTGAATGCATAAGCTTGTTTCAGTATTGTGTTTCGTTTCCACAGGTTTTGAAGGGTGTTTCCTTTGAACTCCACGTCCAAGAGCCTTTCTTTTCACAGCTAACCGGTATTTGTCAGTCTGTACTTTATTTGAATATGTTGTTCTATGTAATGAGGACGGGAAATTATGTGCTTTTGCTGAACTGTGTTGCTTGGTAGAAAAAATTTATCTATTGACACTTAAAGAAAGAATAAAAACTGCACCCAAAGTACCTTGATTTTAAGAACAGGACATTCTCATTCCTACTGCAATATATGTGTACAAAGTCTTATGGAGTATGGTATTATTTCTTGCAGATGGCCTAAAAACAATTGAAGGGAGGTGTGCTAGTGGGAAGTGCAATAGGTTCAATTTATTTACTTTTAATTAAAAATATGTTCTTAGATATGCACAACTGTAATCTTATTCAATAATTCATCATGGAGTCACATTTCCTCCACTATAGAAGAGTGGCACACTATCATGCACGTGATTCTAATCGAGTTAGTGCTAGACCACCAAATTAAATGTTGCGTTCTGAATTTTGGAACTGAGTCTTCTAGATGTAAAATACATATGGAAGGCCATTTTACTTTTAATTTTTTTTTCTTTAGCGTTTTAACCCCAAATTTGGTTTCTAGGATTAAATCAGGAAATCTGATTCTCTTTAACAAGTCTGTGGTGTTCGAAGTTCAGGTACTGCTTTTGTGTGGTTAATAATTTGCTTCATTCTGTAATGGTTTTTCTTTGCATTTCTCTCTTAACTGCATTAATGCTTTGCTGTGCAGGGAGTAAGACGGTATCCAACATTCTTTGCCATGTTAGAGGCAGAAAGCCTTGACAAAGTTCTTCCAGGAGTTGAAAGTGGGGAAGAAGGTACTGAATATCCTTCTTATAGACAAAGAAGGGGAATTGGATTGTGTATCTACTAGACAAATAGCCATTCTAAGAGTTATTCAACTCCAAATGAACTAACTAAGTACTCGAAGTGGTTATTTGTTCTCAAAATTGTGTTTATAATCCCGAAAGTTTTTAAGATGAAAGAACCACCATTTAATCTGTCTTAGCTTAATCATTTCCAGATTTATATGGATTCTTCCAGAATAACACTTGGATAGCATTACAGGTGTAAAAGTCTACCGGAGGTTCTACACAGAGGAGCAGGAACGTGAAAATGGTGTTCTTGCAATCATTGTTTCAAAATTCACCCCTCAACCCTACGATTCTTTGGCTAGCTTATTCTGTGTGGGTTCAATTTCCTTTGATACCATATTAAATTTCCTCTTATTGAATTTGAAAATCATCTATAACTCCTTTAAAAAGGCTGCTTCCACTTTGTTGTATGCATGATTAATTATTGGTTTGATGTTGTCTTTGATTTGCGAAAGTTGAATACTAAACCTATGATCATAGTATTTATTTCATATGGAGAATAACAATGGTTAACTTAATAATTAGTAATTATTCACTGATCTGTTGCATAGGAGGGACAGAAGCAGTACCATGGCTGCTGATGCATTCCTACTTACATGTGTTCATGGTAATACTCAAATGTTCTCGTATAAAAATTCTTTAGTATAGTTTCTGACTATTGCGTTGTCCTACTTTTGTATAGGGATTAAGCTATGAGGGTGTTCAAGGCCTTCTAGGTCTGATGCAGACCACAGGAACAATTTCTGACGCACTACCTCCGCCAATATCAACTCTATTAGCCTCTTTTAATATACCCTGCACTCCAAATGTAAGAACTTGAAGAACAATGAGTGATAAGATTCTGGAGAACTTTTCACTGTTTTCCCTATAATAAGTTTTTGTAGTCTCTATAGGACGATGCTATTGATGCTCTAAGTCAAATTTTATATGTGCACTTATATGATCATTATTCAGGAAAATGGCTTGAGTCATGGAGCTCGTGCGTTGGCCAAGCATGCTTGTAGGAGTGCCAGTAGTTATTGGGGTTCTCTAAATGGAAACGGTAAGGGTTCTTTTTTTTGAAATAAAATATTTTTAGATATATGTTTGTGTTTTCCTTTTGATTTCGATGCATTGGTTGTCTATGTTTGTTGGCTCATGGAATCTGTTTCCGATGGAATTTGATAAGGTTTAAAACTGGAACTTAATGGAATTACAGCGTACACTCAAATTTGGTAGATGAACTTTCCAACCAGCCTTATTCAAGGCTCTTCTCTGAAAAAACAATTCTCAGCTCTGATTACCAGAATAACAAAATAAGCATGAAACACTGTTAATCATATTGGGAAAACTCCTCAACCGAAGGAATGATAATAAGACACAACATTGGTTCGACACCTCTTGCCTCTATGACTATTTAAACATCTCAAGAAGATTGCAAGTTTTGTCAAACTTGAAAACCTTCTCATTTCACAAGAGACTCTCCACTTAAGTGACCTCACACTTGTGGATTCCTCACTCTTCTCTTGAATTTGAATGCATTAACTCTTCATGAGACTGCCTACTCTTCACATTCCCAAGACCCTTGAAAATTCACATCTCTTGTAATACGAGCCTTGAATGAATTTCATAATCGAACCACCTCTTAATCCTTCTTTATTTCTAACAAAACGTAATTCCTATCGTCAAAAAGAAAAACAACACATACCTTCTGTAACTACACCACATACAAATAAATAACTGCTACATAATTATCCTACTATATTATTTCCCTACGGCTACCCTACATAACTGCGCCACATTCAATTAGTTAACTACAACAAAATCCATGTTTTGAGCTTGACATCTTGACTTTGGGCTCAAACAAAATTTGTCTGAAGATTTTATCTGAGTTAGCTTCACTATGTTTGCTGGAATGTTTAGTGAACGTATTAATAGTGTGCACTGCTTTCAAATAACTTGATCACGTTTTCACTGATCCTGTCTTTTTCAATGTTCTTCTAGATTCTAATAAAAATAGGCTTGCAAAGGATGCCATTAACCGCTTAATAGCACATTGTTGTTGGCTGAATGTGCATATTGTCCCACCGCATGGAGTTGTCTTTGAAATAAGGGTTGCCGATGGATATGGTGCCCGCTGGAATGAAGATGGAAGTAAGGTGTGTGGATACCCACTAAGTTCTGGTATTTATCTGCTTCCATATTGGTTAATGCATGACATACCGTCCTATCTTGTCTCATAATTTGAAGTATGACAACATGTTCAACCTTAAGCATTTTGATGTAACTACTGTTAGACTCATCTAATATTCAATGCTGGGAGTAAGGTTTAAACCTGGAGAAAAGTTTGTACTTTTCAAGCAGGATTCGTTTTTATCAAGCACTTGTCAATTAAAATAAAATTCTCAACCTAATTCTTTTCAATGTTTTTTGTTTTTTTTTTTTTTGTATTTTCAGTTTATTGGATTTTTAGAGCCTTACATGCAAGATGGTCACTCAAAGGGATGGAAGCACTAGTTATGCTAGCTAGACAACAGCAACTGCAGCTTTGTAATTGAACGTCACAAATTTTCCTCTTTTATCTTTTGATGGAGCTGTGTTATGGTACAGTATTTGTTTTTTATCTCTTGACTATAGTTAACACTCTAGTCTGTATCTCAGAGTAATCTACTTAAGGAGACTTCTGTATATAGATAGATGATTTAGTCAGTATAAATGCTACTTGTTTCATCTTGTACTTTTCAGAAGAAGTGTCTGTTTAGCCCAACTTGATCATTAAAAGATGCTGACAATTTCCATTATGACTCCTTTTTATTGGGTCCGTAAGCTCCTTTTTATCTTTATCCATATGACTTCTAGTAGTTTTGGGTCCTTGACATTGCCATATTGGGGCTTCATGGTCGGTTTCATATCTTGTGTCTTTTATTCCTTTTCTTGTCGGCGTTTACATGAGCACATGTTGTGAAACATTTCAAACAACTAAAGCCATCATTTCACTTGGTAGAGGTGGCTAAATAGATGAATTTTCATTAAGCTCCACCAAAATCAAAAAATTTACAACCCCTCTCTAAAAAACATAATACAAACAGTGTTTGTTTATTACACAGAACCTTTGATTTCCAGTTAACTATTTTTCTGGGAATGGGATTCATGGAAATAGATGTATAAATTGTATTTGACTATTATTCAACTTTCTTAATAATAATATATTCACTGTTAATTTCTTTGAGAAAGTTCAGTAAAGGTGGGAAATTATATTTCTTTATTCATACATTGGCATTGCCAAGAATTGTTTTATTTTTAAGTAGTACATGAACTGTGCATAAAAAGAATTGGTGCTGGTTGTGGTGGCAATCACTAAGGTATATTTGTTTTTGACGTTGAAATGTTAAATCATTAGTTCATCCCAATCCATCAAGACACTAAATGAGAAGACCATGGCCTATGTTTGAAGCATTGGCATAACAACAGCTGGAAGCTATGAATGTGCTGTTCCAAACCTATCACAATCATTACCTTTAACTCTGCCATGGCTCACATCCATTGTCCTGCCACTCCAGTGAATTACAGTTATACACGAGACACCACCTTCTGTTTCCTACAACTCTGCATAGGGTTGCACGGTTGTTGTAGTACAACTTGGGAGGTAACTAGGTTGTAGTTGTCTCTCTTTGTTTGCATGTATTTATGTATATTTGCGTGTCTAACAAGCATGTTAGTGTGAGGTAAGTTAAACTGTCTCTAGTACTCTAGCTCCATGCATATAGACATCTGAATGAGGCATGAAATCGATGTCTTCTATTCTAAAATTATGACACTTTAGTGTCCTATTTGGTCATTTTTAAATGGAGATTCTAGGAAATAATAAAAAAGAAACAAAATAAAACAAAAACTTTGTAGTGAAATTAGAAAACCTTGGACTTAAGGTAATTCTTGTGTAGGAAGAATCCATAGGAAAAAAAGAAAATTAGATTTGGAGACATATCCCATTCTTGGATGTATCAATCAATGTGTGAGAGAAGTTAGTGGAGGCATGTAACGTCAGCCTCCTCAAAGTGCTGCCTCCATCTGCCAAATTTTGAAACAAGTCATGTGACTCCAATTTTCCATCAGCTTATTATGAAATTATTGCTTGCATATGAAGCTAGAAGAGTTTGATAAGATATATTAAAGGCGTGTTTGATAAGAGTTATTTTCAAAAATATTTTCTTTCTTTGTATTAGTTCTGTGATGAAGCACATGGATCACTGCAAATTAATAGGAATAAAAGATGAGTTTTGGGTGATCAAAATATTTATTCATGGAATGTAAAGTACTGATCTTTTTGAATTCTGTCATTTATTTACAAAATGATAAGAATTTCAAGATTGAATCTTTGATCACATGCTAAAGTCCTGATTTATGAAAACAACTTGTCGGGAGTGATCTTATCTGCATAATTACCTTTGAAGATTTATTACAACTTGTAGATCACAATTGAATCACATGGATCATCATTTTTCTGTCCATAGTTAATCTTGTCGGCTGGCAAAAACATTTAGAAATTTGTATGAGATCAACTGTTGCATAAGATCTTCAAAGAATGTGCAGTTAGTTCATGACAGTTGATGAACATGAAATACATTTTGAGAAAAAGTTTTCATGCAGAAGCAACAATTTTTTTTTTTTGTGTAAATTTGTTTGTCCCTTGTTGTGTCACTAGAATTAAAGATACAAATTTACTGATAACAAGATTGATTAACTGAGAAAAACAATTTCCAGACCCTTGAATTAGCTATAATCATTCTTGTTAGAGATGTGACAATAATTAAGTTTAATTAGTCTACAATTAAATAGTGAATGACGAAATTATATCATCAATATTACGTAGAAAACTGGAATTTGAGAAGGTTAAGTTGAAAAATCATGTCAGAAAGTATGGTCCTTCATAAATTTGTGACATAACTTTATATCCAGTGGAATGTGATGAATAAGGCGACACATGTAGTGGACAAGGAAAAGTTGGAAAATCATGGACCACCATCAATAGGATCGCCCATAAACCTTTTTAACAAAGTTAAATAATTATTAAGAAAGGGATGAGCCTATAGCAAAGACATTTTCTCCAATGATTAGATGGAATGCTGGTAGCAAGACCTTTTCTCAACCTTGTCTTCTTGCCTAATCATTGGTGGGGAATAACTTCCATTTGATACCATTTAATTTTCAGCTATTGTTAATTCCAACTTAATCTAAACACGCAAGGATGCTAATTAAAGTTCCTTATTAATTATACATCACTAAAAAAAGCTTGTATTTATCGACTGTCATTATCCGTAGATAATTACAAAAATTCATTAAAAATCATGGATTTTGATAGACAAAAATTCATCAATAAAAATGCAGTTGATAATATTTATCGACAGAAAATGAAATCTTTGAATAATTATCGACAGTTATATTCTTCTATAATTACATTCTTTTTTTGCATTTATCAATGATCAGTCTCTAAAGTTCTCTACTGTACTGTCTCTAAAACAGATAAATTCTATAAGTATTTTTTAAAGTATTAAGCATCCATCATTTTAGTCCTTATGCTAATGTATTTTGAGAAAGTTTAGGGACTCATTTAGCAAGAATTTTTATACTTCTGTATGACTAATGCAGATCTTTTAAACTGTAGAGACTAGTTAATTAAAACACTTCAAAAGAGAGGTCAATAATTTCAGATGGTTATTCTTCCAATTACTTTTTATCAGAGTTTTTTAAAACAGGAGATAATTTTTTATGTTGTAAAGCTTAATAATTTTAGTGTATGTCTCCTAAAGTTTACAGTTGAAGCTTTTGAAAAGTATCTAAGTTCAGTACATAAAGAAACAACACATGCCCTCTTGTCTGTCTTTTGGCTTTTGATATTTAGTAAAAGGTTATGCAGAAAAAATTATGCAGCAATAACTTATTTGGTGTTCTAGACAGTAGAATTAAGAGGATCAAAAGATGACAACATGCCTTAATCGGGAGCATTGGTCATGGATGACAACATATACATGAATTTTGGAAGCATATTTTTCTTGATTAATTTTTTGTGCATGCAATAATTTAATTTCATAAATCTGAACTTTACAAGGTGACATATACCTTCAAGATGCTAATTAATCAATGCAGGAGGAAGGTCATCATCAGGCATCTCTGTCGTTATCATCATCTTCTTATGCATAATTTTGTTAATTAGTAAGCAATTGACAATACATACATATTTGAAAGGAAAACTTAATAGTTTTTTCTAGAAAAAGAGATTAATACGAAGTCAACAGAGTTTAAAATATCTAATAAGATGAAGTGGCATAATAAAATGTTATATATAGTATTTATCTATAGCCTTTATCATCATGTATTTGTTTGCATTCAGTAAAGAAATATGGTGTTTGTTATTTTTCTTTTAGAATGATCTGATTGCCTTATCGAGTGATTGAGGATTCCTAACCCACATATTTTATATGTTGGAATTTATGTTCTATCCCTTCCAAACCAACTTGGGATTAAACTAGACACTACCATCATAATGAATTGATGGATTCCTTTCTTCTGCCATGTAGATCTTTCCCATCTTAATTTTTATGCATGTCATACTACTAAAAAAAAAACTTAAATTTCTTGTTAATTTTGTTTTGAATTTTTTTTCGTAGGAAATATTACAAATTTTGTTGTAAAAAAAATTACAAGAAATTGTTACCAATTTTTTTGTAAAATATTTTATATAAAACACTATTCACAATAAATTTTGTAGGAAATACTCGCAAATTTTATAATTTTGTGAAAAATAATTACCCACAAAAGAATTATCTGTCAATTAAGATTCTTATAAAAAATGGCACAAAAAAATCTTTTCTTGCGAATGTTTTTAACAAATTTACAAAAAAAAAATTCATCATGAAAATTTCTAATAATGAATTACTATTACTTCAACATATTTGATTAATTTATGCAAATTGCTCGTAGATTCGTGATTATTTTAATATATTTCTTTTTATTATTGCCTGAAGTTAATTTCTCTCCATTAATGGATATACTCAGGTCATTTAATTAGTAGAGTTTTATTAGTTAATGTTTTATATAACGACCAGTTAATAATCTAAACATCGGTTACTTTATATAGTTTTAATTATCATCAGGTCGAATTAATAGCGATCAATAGCAGCCAGCTTTGTCAGTATTGTCGCTCACATAATTTCTGTTTTGTTTTCCTTTCTAAATCTGAAAAATGATTTTAACATTATCTGCACAACTCTACTATACAAAACTATAGTGATAGTTTATATCACTTCATCCATCAAACATTATTTGAATTTGTTCGTATAATCTATGATTCAATCATTAAGCTTCTTTGCTTAATTTCTTTCAAAGAAGATATATAAGATAAGTGTTCTATAATGTTTTGTGATTTCATATAGTTATACCTAATTAATATCTACTTTTTTTAGAATGTATATAACTTTCTTATTTTACATTTATAAAAAAAAATAGCTTAAATAAAATAACAAAAACAAAGCACTTTTTCAAACGATAGTCAATTAAACTGTCAAATATTATGTAAAAAATTTAAAATAAGTTTACTTTCAATCAAACTAATGGCTTAATGTTTTAATCCTTATAAATATTTCATTATTATTTTTGTTCTCTGAATTTTTTTCTCAATTAGCATCATTAATTATTTAATAGAAAATCTTGATGTGAGAGTAAAAAAAACACATCTGACAAGAGAAAAAAAAGAAAAAAAACAAATAAAAAGAGTATTAAGCTAATGTCAAATATAACAATCGCGATTAAATATAAGAAAAGGACAATGATTACTAAATTTTGATAAATTTTTTTTTAATACAAAGTATCAGTTTTCTAAATAATTTCGAAATATTAAAATTAAGAAAATAAAAAAATAAAAAATCACTTAAAATTTTTTATCTAAAATTAAAAGAAAAAATTATCCAAATTTAATAATAATCATAATATATATATATATATATATATATATATATATATATATATATATATATATATATATATAAATAACCGCAGCTTAAAAATAATGACACCTGCTGAAAGTCAAAAAAGAAGAAAACAGTTGCCACATCTATTATTGAAATTATTTCCCAGGGAAAAGGTAAAAAATCAAACAACATGTGTATACAAAAATTCTCTCACCCAGGTAACGACCACATAGTCCTTGTACTTGAACAACATATATACCAAGTATATTTATGATCACAATTATATATAGAGAGAGAGAGAGAAAGAAGCAAAGTGATTAAAATAGTAGGAAAGAAGAGATGAGAAGTTGTGACAAGGACCCTGTATATAATTTCCAAATCACGGTTTTGTGTTCGCCATTTCAACACAAAAGAGATTGGAATTAGCTTCTCTTCACCTTTTTCAGTTCAAAGGGCATTTCAATAATCAAACAACCTCAACGACTAGTCCATTGTTGTCCACAATCGATTCCTTCCTAGAAAAATTACACATCAATATGCACTTAAGTCCTTACACCACCACTCCAAAGAAGCCATCACCACATTCCAACACCCACCACCACCACCACCGCCACCACAACAACCACCACCACCACCATAGCAACAACATTGTTGATGAGGCTGCAGCGTTAGATAACACCAACATGCATCGCAGCAACCAGAGCCACACATCCACAAGTCGTTCTTCGGACTCGAGTGAGCCGAACGAAGATGGCAAATGGGCACCGAAGCTTCTGAGAGAGTGTGCAAAAGCGATATCAGAGAGAGATTCCACGAAAACGCACCATCTTTTGTGGATGCTGAACGAGCTTGCTTCGCCCTACGGTGACTGCGATCAAAAGCTCGCGTCTTACTTCTTGCAAGCCTTGTTCTGCAGAGCCACCGAGTCCGGCGAGAGATGCTACAAGACGCTCTCCTCCGTGGCGGAGAAGAACCACACGTTCGATTCCGCGAGGAGGTTGATTCTCAAGTTCCAGGAGGTGAGCCCTTGGACCACGTTCGGACACGTGGCCTCCAACGGGGCCATCTTGGAGGCCTTGGAGGGAGAGCCCAAGCTCCACATCATCGATCTCAGCAACACGCTTTGCACGCAGTGGCCCACTTTGTTGGAGGCTCTGGCCACGCGAAACGACGAAACGCCGCACCTGAAACTCACCGTGGTGGCGCTTGCGGGGTCGGTGATGAAGGAGGTTGGTCAACGGATGGAGAAGTTCGCGAGGCTCATGGGCGTGCCCTTTGAATTCAACGTGATCACCGGCTTGAGGGATCTCACGAAAGAAGGGTTGGGGGTTCAGGAGGACGAAGCCGTCGCCGTGAACTGCGTCGGGGCGCTGAGAAGAGTGGAGGTTGAAGAGAGGGAAAACTTGATTCGCGTGTTGAAGTCTCTTGGCCCTAAAGTGGTGACCGTGGTGGAGGAAGAAGCTGATTTTTGCAGCTCCGGGGAGGATTTCGTAAAGTGCTTCGAGGAGTGTCTGAAGTTCTACTCTCTCTATTTCGAGATGTTGGAGGAGAGTTTTCCTCCGACCAGCAACGAGAGGTTGATGTTGGAGAGGGAGTGTTCGAGGAGCATAGTTAGGGTTTTGGCATGCTGTGGTGGTGGTGGTGGCGGTGATGACATGGAAGACGACGGAGAAGAGTTTGAGTGTTGTGAGAGGAGGGAGAGAGGAACACAGTGGTGTGAGAGGCTGAGGAATGCATTTTCGCCGGTGGGTTTCAGCGATGATGTGGTTGATGATGTGAAAGCGTTGCTGAAGAGGTACCAACCAGGGTGGTCACTGGTGGTTTCTCAGGGTGATGATCATCTCTCAGGGATTTACTTGACATGGAAGGAGGAACCAGTGGTTTGGGCTTCAGCATGGAAACCCTAGAATATCATATCATATCATACTCACTGAATCAATGAATCAATGAATCTATGAATCAATGAATGAATCATTGAATCAATGAATGAATGAATGAATCTCACTGTATATCTATATGATTATTATATATATCTATATATATCTGTGTTTTGTAACGATTACTACGTAGGAAGGTAGAGAAAACCTTGTTAAAAACCAAGGGATTGAAGAGAAACACAGTGGAAAATAAGGTGCATGATTGTGAGGATATATAGCAATAGGAAGTGGAGTTTATAGGAATGGATTTTTCTTGTGATTCTTGCATGCTTTGTAATCTTTGTGGTGTCCAAAAGAGGAAGCTTTTTTGCTTGGGAGTTTGTGTTGTTAGACTTTAAGACTTTTGGTAGAATCAAGTTGAATTCATTGCTTTTGGTTGTTCTTGTTTGAAGGTGTTTGCACTTGTGCTCTTTTTATGAATTCCATGCCATGCTATGCTTATTCCTTCTCCTTTTCTTTTTCTTTCAGTCTGCATTGGTACACCATGTCAGATTTCATCCCCATCAATAATGCTCTCTGTACAAATTATATATATATATATATATATATATATATATATAAAAAAAATGATAATATGACTCTATTTTTTTATTTTCATCCTTTATTTTCTGATAAAATTTAATGTAAATAATTGATTAATGTACTGCTATCTTTATTTAAAAAAAATAAATGATTTATATAAAATCATATCAAGAAATAAAAGATAAAAGTAAAAAAATAGAATCAAAATATAATTTAACTTTGTATATATACACACACACGAGAAAGAAGAAAGAAAAAGAAAGAAAAGAAAAATGAATTTTCTGTCAGAAATTTTGTCCATGGAACTGCATTGGTGTTCATATCTATAAGTACAATAATACTGATGGAAAATACATATGTAGCTTAATCTGAAGTCACATATAATACCATAAACACATCAATTTCTTTTTCACACTCATATTATAGATACTATATATGGCTTACAAAAATTAACATATTTGTCCTATTTTTGGTGGATCACGAATTTTTTTAATGGCAAAATAGGGAATGTATAATTTTTGATAAATAAGTTAATTTTAACTTATGGAAATTTTAATATTATTCCATTTTTTATACATTATTTAAATTTTATTCCGAACGAGTTTTGTTAATATGGATACAAATTAAAAGTATTTTTCAGAGTTTATATCTACTTAAAAATATAAAGAAAAGTAGTAAAGAGTACTCTTATTATCTTACAAATTTTTTAATCTTTGTATCCAAAATAGACTCAGTTTTTATTTCCATTTTCAAGTAATACACCATTTAATGAGTAAATAAAAACTCTTATTGCTTTGTATTTCTTCTTATTAAAACTTACAAAAAAAATCATTTATTAACGCTTAGAGGTTAATTACTTGTATATTATATAACTTCTATCTCACAAAAATTAAGTATGACGTATCATTCTACAAGAAAACTCTACAGAAATCGATACATCTCAATGTAAATATAACACATTTATTATTATATAGTTTATATAAAGTTAATATTATATAATAATTTAATTCTCATTAGACAAATATTTTATTAACAAAACTATTTCCTAAAGCTATTTTTTCATCATTTTATTTATTATAGTTACAATAAAGGGGAAAATAGTTTTAATATATCTTGTTAATAAATAAGATGATAAAAATATAATGAATATCAACATGTCTAATAGATTATATATTCAATCCTACTAACACGATCTTTTGTCATAAAAGTTAGTTCTCTCATATACGCATAGTGGAATCTTTAAATTTGCACTTGTTAATGTTATAAAAATGAAAAGGAACAAAATACAAAAATTTGACTATTTTATTGAAAAAATATTACATTTTTTAAAGTATTAATCATAAAAGAATGTTTTCCACTAGTTAAACTTTTCATATATGGGAATCAGGAATCCTAAGAATATGTGATTTTTTGAAATTACTAATATTTAGTTGGTTGGTAAATTTTTGTAAATAATATTTACATAACTTTTCTAAAATTAAATTCCCATATGCATTATTATTCAAAATGTTAAATTCTTTATTATTTCAAAACAATTTAGTAAGAAAATACAATACATTTTTAGAGTATACTTTTATTTAACACAAAAAAGTTATGTATTCATACCTCTTATAAAAATTATTTTATGGAAGAAAATGACCAAAATCATTTTTGAGAATGATTTTTTATTTATTTTTAAAATCTAAATTAAACATGAATTTTTTTTACAACTATATAAAATTATTGTAACATCCTATTACACTACAATATATATATATATATATATATATATATATATATATATATATATATATATATATAAAAACATCACGTTCAGAGTGACTAATCAACATGACCAATTAGATAGGATTAGTTTGTCAAAGTACTCCACTCAATGACACTTTTGAAAAATCAAACTTAATTGAGATAATCAGTTCAGGTAAAGGACATAATTAACTTTTAACTACAATGTGCTAGTTGTTATTATTCTTTTACAATTAATTAATGTTCATCTTTATTAATTATATTAATATTAATTATTAAGATAAAACTTGATTTTTTTTTGTCCTGAGCAAAAAGAGTACATTACATTACAATTTTTTTTCCGATGAAATGGAATTATTGTGGACCAAAAATTTGTTAAGTGCAATAAGTTTTTTGATATTTTAATTTAGTCTCCCAACTAAAGTTTTAGGGGAATTTAAAAAAAAAAAAAGTTAAAATTCAAGCAAACCCCGAACACGTATGCCTATTGCTATTAGATTTAGTTCAATATCACATGATTTACTATGTAAGATAAGGTTGATGACTTTATATATATTGGAATTAATTTCATTTCTAGATCATGTGAAATTTTCAACAAATTGTTTTCTAACTAAATAATTGATCCTTCTTTGTTTTGCTAAGATCACACTTTAGATTATCACTATTTAGTTGATTTTGGTTCTAAGAAAAATTGATCGAGAAAGATAGTTGTCTATTTAAAATAGCATTTAAATTATATTTCTAATTAATATAAGACATTTTACGAGTAAAAAATACTATAAATTTAAGTATAAGTTTAAAAATCTTATATTTGAATATAAACAAATGAGAAAGTTGAGTGATATGTAAAAAAAATCATAAACCTATAATTTTAAAGTTATTGTCACATATTTTTATTGATGTTGAATTTTTATAATTCAATTTATGTGATTAAAACCCAATATTAAGTTTTGTGTGGGAAGTAAAGTCATATATCCTATATAAACAACTAATATTTTATTAGTGGCTAATCTCTCTTCTACCCTTCAAATTATTCTAAAATCTTACACTAATGAGAAGATAATCATAATCATCATACTACAATAATTAATTATAGGCTTAATATCAATTGTGGTCTCAATATTTATAATAAAAATTTAATGTTTTCCAACGTGATTTCAATATTAATTAAAAAGAGTCTATTTGGTATTTATGTTAGATAGATAATGATGATTTCACAAAATTATATATATATATATATATATATATATATATATATATATATATATATATATATATATATATATATATATATATTTATATCATTCTGTCAAGTCATTAGGTTGATTCTTTTAATAAATATTGCAACAAAATTAAGTCAAAAAGTTTGAAGAAAATCAAAAGTAATATTGAATAAATATAGAGGCAAAAAGTATTAAACTTAATAATAATATTAAATGATACTAATAAGATTAGAGAGTAGTTTTGAATACTTTAAATCAATAAAGAGACATGACAATAACTTTAAATTTATATGCTTATGATTTTTTTACATATCACTCAACTTTTTCATTTATTTATATTCAATATAAGATTTTCAACTTAAACTTAAATTCCTATTACTTCCTACCTCTTAAAATGTCTTATATTAATTAGAAATAGAGTTTGAATGCTCTTTTAAATAGACTACTATCTTCCTTGAACAATTTTTTTTTTTTTGAAACCAAAACTAAGTAGTGATAATCTAAAGTGTGATGTTAGCAAAACAAACAAGGGTCAATTATTTAGTTAGAAAACAATTAGTTGAAAATTTCATCAACCTCATTTTACATAGTGAGATTGAACTAAATATAAACTCTCTCTATCATAATATAGACATATATAGATCCCATAACAAGATAAAAAAAAATGTTGAATGAGTGTATCTTGTTGAGGCTTTAGGTTTAAAGAAGCAAGTTGGTGAAAAGAGAGAAATGAATGAATGAGTTAAGTGGGAAACACGGAATGGTACATGTGCCATAATTTTCAAAAGTGATGTTTAGGAATGGGAGGTAGAATGAAAAAAAGAAGAAGAAGAGGGGACCCATGAGAGGGTTTTGGTGCAGTGATTTGATTTGAATAGCATATTTGCTTTAATCACTCACCACTTCCCATGCCTTGCTTTTTAGTTTCTATAGCCCAACATTGCGTAGTGGCAAGCAACTTTATGGATTTAGATTGGACTTGTTGGTACTATTAGTACTCTTTTATACGTTACTTGCTTATCACACCCTCTCAATAACACTCTTTTCTTGGTTTCTCCCTCTCGTACTCATGCATATATACATGCACAACAATGCAAACGCTACATAACCTTCTTTTCCATTCTTTCTCATCAATTGCAACCCTAAACACAATAGTATATTTGTCGCTGCATATATAACCCTCTTTATTCCCTTTTCCAAAACTTGATTATTACAAATGTTCAATTTTAGACACTCATGCTGAATGGTTATATTTTTATGTTATGGTTATGGTCATGATTATTGAGAGATTGTGATTATATATATATATATATATATATATATATATATATATATATATATATATATATATATATAACACATTAGTTTTACATATATAAGACTTTGACACAATTTTTACATCAAAACTTTAAAATAATGATGTTATGGATCTTTATTTTTATATAATGTTTAACTTTGTCTATTCTATTTAATATAAAATTTTTAACTCACACTTGAACTATTCCTAATACATGTGATATATTATGGATGCAATATGTGGCGGTAGTATTTAACAAATAATATAACTTATCATAAGAACTATCATTTACTTATATTATGAAAACAAACATAAATTATTGAGGTGTTAATCGTTTTAAAATTAATAGTAAAATTATTTATAAACATTTTACGTTTAATTGGTTCTGATATAAAATTATTTATAAACGTTATACGTTTATAAAAAAAAAAAAAAATTTAACACTAAAAGAGTTAGATTAAACTAATAACATATTTTTTTATTGAATAACTACCGATCTACAGGAACAAGAATTAAATAAATACTTAGCATGATTAGTTGTAGGAGAAATTTTATATTTATTTTTATAAATATGTTATAAATAACTATTTGGGTCACAGAATCCATTAACAACAGTTAAACGGGTCACATGTTTTTGGGCTTAATCCATTAAGTGAGGCCATTTTAGTGAAGGATATGAATGTCATTTAATCAACACTTCTGGCGGAAATAGGTAGGGAAATTTCTAACCTAGGGTTTGGTTTATAAACCCTAAAGAGGTGGATTCTGAAACTCTAGTGCTAAAGCAAAGTCGACGGGCCAAGATCGAGGCTTCCCGAGGAGGCAATCGCAGTCAATTTTATTATGGTAATTTTTTCTATTTCGATTAGCTTCGCCTATTCTCGTAGAATTGTGCAGTATCCTCTCCGATTTGCATTTTACAAAGTATTGTGCAATTATCTTGTAGCATTGTGCAGTATTGTGCAGTATACTCTCGATTTGCATATTACGAAGGAAAAAACAAAGGCTTTTACACTTTTACATTTTCGTTTTTCAATTCAGCCAACGCCCAACTTGGATTGGATTTATTATAGTACAATCTCTAATATATTAGTAAAATTATGATTTAGGAAACTGAAACAATTTTTATAGTAAGGTAAAGCCATTTTTCTGGTCTAAGTAGAGATTAGAATAATTAGGGATGCCTTTAATTTATAAAATGTTTGATTCGGATCCCATCTCCATGGGAAATAATACAAATAGCAGAAGCTTGAGTCTTTAACTGAATCAGACTACAATGTGATCCATGTAGATGACTGAAATAGTTGTATAAAGCCTTGTTGTTATTCTTTTGTTTAGTTTTGATGTTTTTTCAAAGTGTTGTGGGTTTTACTATCATGGTTCGGTTATTGTCTCTATGGTTTTCTAGTGTATTTTGGTAGTTGATGCTGACATGTGGTGTTTGGTGTTTTGTGCAGCCGAAACAGATTCATGAGATTAAAGACTTCCTCCTCACTGCGAGGAGGAAGGATGCACGCTCTGTGAAAATCAAGAGGAGCAAAGATGTGGTAAAGTTCAAGGTTCGCTGCTCCAGGTACCTGTACACCCTATGTGTGTTTGACTCTGAGAAGGCTGATAAGTTGAAGCAATCCCTTCCTCCAGGTTTGTTACTCAACTATTTCTGCTGATATTTTTATACTTCTATAGTGCTGTATGTTAGTTGTTAGCATGCGTATATGCAAATTTTTAGGTAGGAGAATTTTGTAAAAGGTATATTTTTGTTTAGGCTTTAATTTGAATGGTTCTTCAAGATGGAAAAAATACAGGATAAATTGTAATAGTATTATGGCCAAGAAAATGAAACAAGTTACATTGCATGTCACACCTGGGTCTTGTTTTTTTCTTAATTTTGGATGAAGTGCTCTGTGTAAGTGGTGATTTTACATGTATATGATTTACCTTTGCAGGTTTAAGTGTGCAAGATGTGTGATTCTGACTGCCGTTGATGAAGATCAGGTTTTGCTTTGGTTTTGGAGATTCATAGTTAGTAAAACGGCTGATTTTGATTTTGTTTTTCTGTTCCTTTTGGGATAATATGTGTAAGACAGATTCAATTATGTGGTTAGTTGATTACACCTTTTCAATTTGACGTCAAAACTTATGGGTCATTTCTGCATACTGGTTTTTGGCTGAACTGTAGTGTAGAGTAGTATCCAACTATCTGACTATCTTTATCTACAGTTCTATGGATAAAAAAAAACATATTTTGGTTATCTAATGCTAAATTCACCTCATTCTGAAACAGTAGTTATCTGCAAGAAAATTAATAATAGAAATAGTAAGGGAATGAAGATAGTTTTTTATCTATTCTTCCAATTGCCATGTCTCAGTTGTAAAAGTTGGTCATGATCACGTTTCAAATAAATGTTTTAAGCAGATATCAATGGAGTCAAATTTTCCTTGACCAAAATTAATGTTAGGAAAATAACAATTTTTAAAAACTGGAGAAACAATTATTTTCTTTTAAACAATTTTAGAAATAAAATTGAAACGTCCTCAAAATGCCTTATACTGAGATACACATGAATGTTGCCCATACTGAAAATTTCTGGAGTACGTTATAGGCTTCTTTGTTTCTGTTCCGTTTAAATTTTGAAGGGATCACTTCATCCCTTGTAAAAGTGATTTCTGAATTGCATGTTTCAGTATTTTCTGGACCAAATTTCTAGAATTCTCAGAATAAGATTTGTGAATCTGTAATGCATAAATACTTTCTGATATAATACTTTCTGGAACATGTTTTTTAGAATGAATTTTTCAGAAATAATTTTCTAAAAAATATGAAATATACTCTGGACAGAGTTTTCCGAAACTTTTTTTCAAAATGGGTGACGTGGTACAGTATTGAAGGATAATTTAATATATTTGCGGAGTGCAATGTAGGTGCAGTTATTAATTATAGGGTGGAGGAAGCAATATGATGCTTTTTCGTTTCATTTAAAAAAATTCACTTTTTTTTTAACTCTATCCAAACACACTATTAATATTTGAACATGTCTTAAATTTCAATCATCAATCGTGTTCCTGAAATAACAAGCCGCTAAAAATAGGATTGGAATATTCATTTCAATAAAAAAAAACAAATTTGATATATTTAGTAAATTCTACAGTGATATTTACAAATAAGTTTGTATAAATACATACATCTAAATCGAATTCCATTCTTGAAATTTCAAAATCCAGTGGGTCAGAAAATAAATGCCTAGGATGTTAACTTTAAAAATTGTGATTGCAACTAGTTATCCTTGGTTCTCTCATTTTCGGGATCTATAGTATGTGGTTTGTGATTCTTTGTATAGCAAAACATTATCCAGACAGAACACATGGTCGATTAGCACCGTTTAACGTAAGGAAGGTTTTCAAGTTATGTCAACAACTTAATCATTCTTCAAATGACATTATATGTTGGAATTTTTCTATCTATTTCTTCAGTTTTTGTATACCAGACACAAAATACTTGGTCAATGGTACTTTTTATCCCGACAACAATGTACATCAATGTATTCGTATGTGTCAAACAATTTCACATCACTTAAAAAGTTAAACTTTAAGGTAGTTTAAATATCTATTCTTCCATTTATCCTTTAAAATGTTTTTTAAAAACAAAATCATAACGGAATATATATTTCAAAACAAAATTTCAGATGCACCATATGCGTAACTCAATCTTTTGTTTAGGATTTACTATTTCAATTAAATTTTTCCCTACCAATCACTGTTTTGATACTCTAATGTTTTTGTGTGGTATTTATGATCACCGTTTGACCATACTCATCACCGTTTGACCATACTCGTGTATGTTTTGTTAGTTGGGTTTGAAGCATTAACAGTATTTGACCATTCAACTTCCCACCTTTGTGTGAGTAATCAGAGAAAAGATTTTCCACCCCATGTGCTATAGTACAGTATACTATTCAAATAAATTATGAGTTCATGTATGCTATTTTGGATAATAATCAATAAAAACAAAGATCTACCGAAATAAAAAATAATTGATATAACTATTTACTACGGTAATGTTGTCCAAAAATTTATGTAACGTTTAATTAGTTGGATAGTAACCACTCTTGTTTACAAGTATTAGTTTAATATCTATTTTTAGAAAGATGTCAATCGAGTTTTAGCTTTTGAAAAAGTGTTTTAATTAAGTTTCTTTGAGAAAAAAATCATTAACACCGTTAACTTTATTCGTGACTTTTTATCACTAAATTTTAATATAAATATCAATATTATAAATCATTTTAAATATTAATACTGTAAGTACTAAACTGACACATAAAAAAAATAAGTATTATTCGACTAATTAAACATTTGTATAATTTAAGACTAGATAACTGATTTTGTATTTTTTTTTTTAACATTGGGTTTTAAGAAACTAAATGAATATAATTGAGATGATTATTTATTGTCACATTATTATTATTCATTCCAAATTTTCAAACTCACAATAAACAAATGTTAACTACTCTTCAAACACACCTTTAATAGAATTTAGTGAACAAGGTTTGAATGTGAACTACAATTTTATTACCAGTGAGACTTTCATGCAAAGGGTAAATGCACCGTTTTTATGGATCAGAACTACACTACAATAGGACCATACTATTGAAAGTGATCACACTTTACTCATCCATCAATAAATATTTAATTCCGTGACATTTCACTAGGCTTTTAAATGATTTTTTTTTCTTATTATATACGATAAATCATTTATCATATATAAATCAGTAAATAATTACTTAAATTAACATTTTATCATCTTGTATTATATTTTTAATAAAATATGAAGTTAAAATAATATTATAAAATCAATATAACCGTATCATTAATGTAAGAGATAAAATATCAAAACTTATATAACAACATATCTATTACGAAAAACTCATTTCACTTTACCCTTTTAATATTATATTTGTAAAAACCCAAGCCATTAAATGTATGTGCGCATAGTAATAATAATTATAAAATAAAAAAATTGGTTATAAGATATATATAAAAAATATTTTAAAAAATACTTATTGATAATTGTTATGTATCTTTTTAACAAATAATAAAATTACTTAAGATATAAAACAAAGTGGGTAACATTATGCGGTTACAAACATAATCATTTTTAATTAATAGTTATAAATAATTATATCTACTGCTTGAGGATCACAGCCTCATTTATTGATATTATCCACAACTCAATAAATTGAAATTGAAAATTTCACCTCATTAATTACTAGAAAAAAAACATTATCTTTTTGTTAAAAAAATGTGTTTGGATATATATTAATCACAAACTAACTTAAATGCATCTGATGTTGAATTAATAATTATTTCTTGGTACAAATAAGTTGATTATTTTTTAAGAGAAAAAATTGTTTGAACAGTTTAGACAAATATAAATTCATTTAATAGTACAACATACCTTGACTCTGTTTTGGTTTGTGACACATAGTTGATGTCTTTTTATTGAAATACTATTGTTTATTTTTTTCATTAATTAGGTACCGTAACTCTTGTTTTGGTATCTTGCATATTTTCTTCGGCTATTAAAAAAATATGAAATTTTATGATTATATACATAATTAAATTGTAATTAATTAAAAACAAATAATAAAAAAATTACATTTATCGTAATATCATTTATATTATTCATATAATCTCTTATTTCATAATAAAGATAAGTAAGCAAAACAACGTAGCCAAACAATATCTATACAACTTATTTAACACAAAAATTAAATATTATAACCATTTAATTTAAGTTGTTAATGTAAAGTTACAGAAGTGACTAGAAATTTAAAAGAAATATTTACATAGTTTAGGATTTGTTGACTAAAGAGGTAGGATTTGGTTCCCACACATAAATCAAGAGAGAATAAAACACGGAAAGGGCTAAAAAGTCATTACATAATCAATGATAATGAAAAAGAGTCCGCATTCTTTACATTGTTGTAATTTTTTATGCTGAGTATTAAAAATATTCTGTATTATTAATTTTAAAATATTATAAAATTTTAAAACCAGTAATTATTAATGTATTTTGAAAATACAAAAAATTTAATAAGTAATTCAAATTCGAAAAGATATGTGCGCATGTGTATTATTTATTTATTTTAAAAATAAATATAAATAACTTTTTAAATTTTATTACAAATAGTTTTATTTATTTTGTTTCATAATATTTTTTGTTAAAATATCTATTTTAGTTTAAAAATAATTAATTTAAAAAAATTAAATAAATGAAATAAATAAATCTAATAAAACCATTACTTAGAAAGTAAAAATAGTAAAATAATTGTTTTAATTTGAAATAAAGACCATTTATTAAAGAATAAATTTAGGAATAAAAATATAGACATCAAAATAGAATAATATTATATATATATATATATATATATATATATATATGATAATATTACAAAAAATAAAATAAATTTTTAATTTGAAATTATCGGTGAGAAACAAAGTTATTCTATTTTCATTTATCTCCATTCTCTATCATCAAATTTAAATAATTCCATTTTTCATTTTAATTTTTTTTCTCATTTCCACACTCTCCGTCCAAAAACAAAACATTAGTTCTTCTGATTTATTCTCATTTTAACAGTCCAAATCAGTCATCAAGTCAACGTAACAACTATAGTCTTAGTCATTAGGAATTTGATGGTAAAAGAAGTACTCATAAATATTCTCATTCAAAAAGACTAGCGTAACACAGGCGCTATCGCGCCTGTGTGCATGCATTTTTTAAATATGCGTGATATTATATTAGTAGGTGATAATATTATAATGTTATTAAGTTAATATATATATTAAAATTATATTTATTA
>Ga0214542_1000188_pt1 | contig 96130 bp, 40 predicted proteins | sample CNSS1metaG_FD_160096 | JGI IMG/M metagenome (GOLD analysis project Ga0214542, IMG submission 160096) | Root nodule microbial communities from cowpea collected in UCLA plant growth center, Los Angeles, California, USA - CNSS1 | ecosystem: Host-associated > Plants > Roots > Nodule | place: USA... | reverse complement strand
TGCTTCTGCGTAGGGAACAAAAACCAGAATGAGAGAAATGGTAGGGTATGGGGTCCTTCTGTAGGACAGGGCCTTGGGCCTCCGAAAAGGCCAGGCCCAAAACAGGAAACTGAAAAAAAGGCTTACATATAATCTGCACTATAGATTTTGTATTATGTAATTCAAATTTAAAGAAACAATTACTTAAACAAGTAAAATTAACAAAATAATTATTTTAATTTAAACAATATTTTTAAAGAGTAAATTGGAAAATAAATGTGTACATTAAAAAAATAAAATACTCTAAGTATACATAATTAATTATTACTTTGTTGGATGGTTTAAAAGTAAAAGATATAATTTAATTTTGAAAAAGAAAAACACTTAAGTTTAAATATATTTTTAGTTTTTTATAAAGAAATGGTTTTTTATAAGTTTTCTTATAGTGAAAAATACAATGACACTTTATCTTTATCATCATATGTCATATTAATTAATTACATAAATTTAGGATGCACGATGTGAAGTCTACTTCTGTTTTAAAATTCTTTTGGGCCTGGTTTAATTAGAAAGTCCAAGGTCAACCCATTTGTCTTCTTAGGACCCCATTTGTCTTCTTAGGACCCTTTCCAGTTACTCACGTGCTTCCATTTTGTCTCCTTCTTTTAAAACAACTCATATTCTCTCTCTTGTTTGAAGCAGAAGTTGAGCTAGGGCAGGTGTGAAACTCTCTTCCGAGCTAACGAGACGTTCCTTCTTCCATGTAAGTTGAACACCAAAACTTTGTGTTTTTCCTTCTTTTTCAATTTGATGGTGTTGGTTCAGCTTTGGGGTCTTTCTCAGAGCCTCATTTCATTTGTTTTTGCTTATATTTTTAGCTCCTTAAGTTGTTCTAAGTCTGCTTTTTTTTACTAAGGGTTTACTCCTCCTCAAGTTTAACTACTCTCAGTCAAGGTAAGAAAAACTAGGGTTTTTAATGTTTTTGAAATATCTTGCCTGTTTTTGGTTCTGTTTCTTATTTAAAATGCTTGAAAGATACTTGTAAGTGTATGAAAATGAACTGTATGTGGTTTGATTTGAGATTCTGATTGTGCATGTGTGAGCAGGTGATAAACTTGTTATTCTCCTCCAAGCGAGCAACTATCGCCTAAGCGAGAGCTCGAGAAATGGCACTATGAGTTTTCTACGAGTTTTCGCTTAAATGAGACCTTCCCGCTTGAGCGAAACCGGTGTAGATATGTGTTTTTATTACTTGTTCTCTTTCATGATTGGGTGTTTTACTCCTTAAAGGCATGCTAAATGATGTTGTGCATGTATAATGTGATATTTGAAATTGTATTTCATATGTTGGGCAAGAGATGATAATATTATGAGATAGCATGTGGATTTGGTGCGAAAATTTCATGGAGGAATCCTTTTTGATGATAAAGTAGTGTATGTATTGACTTGAGGATTCAAGCAAGGTTGCATTCTATGACCATGGACCAATCTTGTGTGTGGTAGGGTGAAACTCATTGCCATTAACAATTTGCGTAAAATCTGCTTATTTATTTGTGTTAAAAAAAATATTTTTTCCTAGCTTACTCTTTCTCTCTGTGTTTGTTTTCTTGTTTGATTTTCCCTTTTGCAATGATCACCTATGTTGGTGTGAGCAGATGTAGAAACTCCTGGTGCGGATGAGGATGTGACTGTTTAGTTTAGGTAGATTTGTTATTGCTCTTTTGAGCATTTTTTGATGAACCGTGTTATTTGTAATTCCTTGCTCAATGGAGCATTCTTTTTGCCAAATTGTTTTATATTTTGAGATAGGATTATGACATTGTTATGTACATATGATACTTCTGTTTTAGCATATTTTGAATGATCGTAAAAGATTAACTTTTATATACTTTATGTAGCATGCTTTATTTTATATTATTATCATGTGATGTTTTGTTTATTAGAGTTTATCTATTAAAAGAGATGATACACACATTTTATTTTTTATATTGAATAATATATAATTTAATTTTGATAAAAAATATACTTTCTAAGTTTAAATATACTTTTGGTTTTTGTAAAATAATAGTTTTTTATAAGTTTTCTTATCATGAAAAATTAAACGGACACCTTATCTTTATCATCATATATGCCATATTAATTAAATACGTTAATCTAGTATCCACGATTTATTTATTTTTTATATTGCAACTTTGGTCATTCTTTTTTTTTTCTCACCCTTTTATCTATCTATCTTTCAAATTATTTACATCCTCCGGTGACATGCTACACTACATATTAGTATTATATATTTATTGTTTACTTTAAAAAAGTATAGAGAAACACGCTGTAACTAGGAAGATGAAAAATAAGTATTCCAAGTAATGTATATCATTATTTGCAGTTGTGTCACATTTTAAACTTTTTATCGATTTTCCTGTCAAAAATGTTATTTCCTCTGCATTTTTAAATAAATTAAAATTTCAAATAATAATTATAATTTCAAATGTATAAAGAAAATAAAAATATATCCAGATACCTAAATTAATGTTCACTCATTTATAATATTCCAAAATAGTGTTTTAGTTTTTATTTTGTTGTTAAATTTTAAAGATTCTCCTGATGCGTGTTCTTCGTTCATCTGACCACCTTTTTCTTTGGCATAAACCCTTTTCACAGTGAAGTATGGACTCCACAGGTCATTCCCAGAGCACGCGGTAGAGAAAAGAAAAACAGAAGCAGCGGTACATTTATCTGTTTTATCGTTTTTCTCGCCCAGTTCATTTTTTCCGAATTTTGTTCTTTTTGTACATCAAATGGTCCAATGAGAATGTTTATAGTGTATTGTTTGATTTTGAAAATATATTAAATAAGCATATACACTAACCAACTTACTCTCCCTTCTAAAAGGGGAAAGCTTGAGCCTTTTTGCACTACCCTATGTTTGTTTTGTGTCTCTGAATTATGGTTTTATATTTGTTTTGCTGTTTTGCATCTTCTTTGACTTGGAGAGGGATAATTTTTTGTGACTGGGTGTTTTTCTTTCGTTGGAATTTGAATGTAGGTTGATCAAAGAGCAAAAGAAAGCCATGAAAGAGGTTATCTCAATGGGAACAAATACCCATTCTCAGCAGGGACAGATTACTGGTGATGTTCTTCCGTTTGCTAGAAGGTAAGTTTAATACGCAGACTTATTGTTAACACATTTAGTGTTGAGTGTTTGCATTGTTGAATATATTATGTTGTAATAATCTCTTTGTTCACTTATGTTTGATTGATTTTTTTTTTTGTTTTTTCCTGTAGCTATCAACTTGAAGCATTGGACAAAGCTATTCGTGAGAATACTATAGTGTACATGGAGACTGGTTCAGGCAAGACTTTGATAGCCATCATGCTTCTTCGTAGCTATGCTCATCATCTACGAAAGCCTTCTCCTTTCATCGCAGTGTTCTTGGTTCCCCAAGTTGTGTTGGTCTCTCAAGTATGTCAGTCCCTATCTTATGAGGCCTGTTTCAAATTTGAGATTCATTATTTGATTGCAATGTGCTGGTTGAGGAGCTATGGAATGGGCCACTACTTTCACTGTGCTTTTTTTTCTATGTTATCTTTTGACTTATTGTTGTTCACTTGTAAATTTAGCAAGCTGAAGCTGTGAAAATGCATACTGACTTGAAAGTGGGAATGTATTGGGGTGATATGGGAGTTGACTATTGGGATGGTGCTACCTGGAAACAAGAAACGGAGAAACATGAGGTGGGTTTTTGCATTTTTATCCAAACTGAAAGTTGCCTTTTCGTTTTTACAGATTCTTTTTTGCTTGATCATAACCCATTTATTTGTGTCATGCATGGTGTACTCCTGTTTTGCCCCCATTTAAAAAGGTAGCTGAATGTTTATTTCAGTAGTTATCTGAATTTTATGATTCTTGATTTTAATCTCTAGTTTCAAAATAATTTAGCTACCAACTGATTTATATTATAAGATGAATCATCAATGCCTTCGCATCGTACAATACATGAACGAATTTGTGCTATTTTGTATTGATACAAGTCACGTGATTCAGTGATTCGTTATATATATTATTGTCTTTCATCATTTCCATTGAAAATTCAAACAATTTTAAATTGTTAAATGTAAATGAAATGATTTGATGAAACATGTTTGAAATTATTGTTTGACTGTTCCACTACTTTAGTTGTCACTCAATCATTTAATGCTTGCACAGTTTTGTAAAACTCAAGGATTGGAGGGGGTTGTCAAAGATTGTAACTCGACTTGTAAGACTCATGCATATGTGGGAAATTGTATTTATAGACCTGCAGATACATTAAACATAAGAAAATTAAAAAAAATAGCTCACAATAAAACAAAAGCCATGCACCATGCAGACATTGCCAGTCCAAAAAAGTGGGATATATTTTGAATTTTTTTATATAATCTAAATAATGTATAATATATACTTATAAATTCTCAAAACTGACAAATATTAGTCAAAATTAGTGGCATTCAGGAATAACAATTAGAAGTCATTGGTGTTTTGAACAAAATATACAAGTAAATACTGAACACAAATCAAATACAAGTTTCTTTACCTAGGTATGATTTATCAATTATCAATGACTAAGGTAATTTATAATTCTTTTTAGACATAGATTTTTATTTCCGCTTTAAATAAATACCAAAAATAACCTCCCAAAAAGCCCTAATGCCATTGTTGAAAAGGGTTTTTTTGGAATCAATATTTAGCTCTCCTACAGCTGTTTCTTAGCCAGATATTTGGTCTGCTCCAGCTCCTACACTAAACCATTCCACCATGGCACCCCTTGTGTCGGATAGGGGCTGCTCCACTCCAGTGCTATAGTGGCATGCTATTTAAAACTGATAAAGTACGACTAAACTAAATAAGGAATTGTATAAATCATGTCCAAATAAACCTTTCCTAATCATGAAGTTAAATAATAATGGTAATACTCCACAACACCCCCCATTTTGGTGCCTGTTGTTTTCAGTTTTTGAACTTAGTGTGCACCTGCCACTATTGAAGAGAATATGAAATACTCAACTTTCTTCATTGCTTAAATTGGTAAATTGGTGGCCATTGGTCACACTCTTTTCATTGGTCATTGTGGAATTCTTTCTTGCATGTTGTATAATTTAACATTTTTCTATTTATTTTAGAGGTTTGTTCGTGGTTAAAGCTTATGGTGTACTTAAACATAGTTTTGTCTTTATTTTTATGTTTGAGAGAAATGGAAAATAGTAAAATTGTTTTCTTAACTTACTTCCAATATTCTATCGGCTTGAATATGATACTCATTTTTCCATCTGGCATGCTATTTTTTTTGCCAGTTTTGGAATTCATGTTTGTATGTCATCTAATTTTTACATTTTCCTCTTTATTTTTGAGGTCTGTACTGGATTAAAGCTTATAGTATGCTTAAAGATAATTTTGTCTTCTCTCTTTATGTTTGAATTAAATGTAAAAGAAGACAAAAGTTTTCTTTTTTAAAGAATTCTATTGGCTTTAATATGAAGCACATTGCTTCATTTCTTACTTTTAGTATGATGTCCATGTCATTTATTTTTTGTGTGCTGCATGGATAATTGGTAATTACTATCACTAATTCTTTTGAATGCAGGTGCTTGTCATGACTCCTGTGATATTGTTGAATTGCTTGAGGCATAGCTTCTTCAAACTGAACATGATTAAGGTTTTAATAATGGATGAATGCCATCATGCTAGGGGTAAACACCCTTATGCGTGCATCATGACTGTAAGTGTTATATCTTTTCCGTCTTCTCTCTTAACTGGTTGTGTTGTTGAATTTATTTCTAATTCTTGTTACAATATGTTTGAGTTGTGACTTCTTCATTAATATGTTGTTATATACCTTCTACCTTACTAAGTCTTTGACCTTAAAGATTACAAATATGAGTGATAAAGATCAGTGGACAAGTGTAAAGGGGGGAAACTAAACATTCTTTCACCATGCACCGGTGTATGAGCTGTGGTTGGTTGGTGGCATTCAAATATTTTTCTACTTTGCTGTGCATAGTTGCAGACAAAAGACTGTCCATCATTATGTGGGTCTGCTACTAGGCCTGTGAACAACTCTTAAGAAGGTTTTACAGTAATATCTGCAATGTTCAAACATCTCTAGAAACTGTTTAATAAAAATGACATCTAGGTCCACTCATGGATTTGCCATTTGAATGAGTTTTTACCTAAGATTCTTTGGCATTAAATCAAACCGTAATGTATGCATTTTGTTTTGAGCCTATGAAAGTAGCTTATAACCTTCTTATAGCTTTTACTTATTTGAATAATCCTCACACTGAATCTTATAAAAATAAGCTTATGTGATAAGCTTTTATTAATAATAACCACTTAATTGAACTATTTCCCCAAGCATGTAGGTGCACACATCCTTAGAAACTGTTTAATAAAAATAAATTGGGCTTCTTTGGTCATTAAATCAAAACAGTAACGCAGGTGTTTTGTCAAGCCTATGGAAGTAACTTATAGCTTCATTATAGTTTTTACTGGCTTATTTGAATATTCCTCACCGTGAATCTTATCAAAATAAGCCAATGTCATAAGCTGTTATTAATAACCACTTGATTGAACTATTTCCCCAAGCATGATATTGGTTGCTATACATTATCATATAAAGTGCATTAAACTTGTGTTCGCTTTGTGCTTGCAACTGGTTTGGACTCTGAACTACAGCATTTTCCAAAGGTACTATTTAAAAGGACTTGATATTTAACATGAATTCTGCAACTGTAACAAGGTTGTTTGATCTGATGCATGGTTTCGTAAAATTTGTTGTACCACTGGCCATCTTAGCTCTGTTATATTTCTGAAAGTAAAATCTGTTTGGATGAAATAGAGCTGAATTGTTTTTTTTTACCTAATTTTGAAAATAATAAAGTTTTTTCTTTCTTGTTTTAAGTTTCATATCATTCTCTAATTTTATCAACTAGAATGTGTGGAGCCTCCACCAAAATCACCATTTCGTTGAGGCACTCTGTAGTCGTTTTGAACGGCTAAGAATGGGTGTTGTGAATCATCTTATTTCTTGGTTCTGTTTTGCTATTGTTCTCCTTTGCTCTGGCAGGTTTTGGTAATGGCAATGACTAAGAGGAACAGAAATTATTGAATTGTGTTGCTTCTGTATGTACTACATTATATATTCATCAATTCAGAAATTTATACAAGAATTTGATTTTAATTTGTACCCTTTTGTTATTAAAGGAACAATGAGCAAGTTCCCTTTCATCAATGGTGGTCACCGCCCATCCCTTCCCCAAGTAAAAAATTTGAAAAACATGGAAAGGAAAGATTTTTGTTTTACATTTTCCTTTTTTGTGCGTTTTTGCTGGAAATTTTTGGGATTTTTCAATTGGCCTTTGCTATTCCTGTGAACCTAAAAACAAGAGTTTGCAATTTATGAATTGAGCCTGCAAGGATTTCTTTTAATTTTTATTATATAAAACATTGTCTATTTTGAGGGAGTTCATAATGGGTAGGATAGAATTGTTGCACTCATTTTATCCATCTCTGATTCTACAAGTTCTTAAATTTCAAAAATTAAAAAAAGTAAAATTAAAAACTCAACTGAAACTGGATACAGTTTTAAAAATTTGAAAACTGAAGGCTATCCTAAACAGGGGCTTACTCTATGACCAGATACTAATTTGAGTTGCTGATTTTGCCCTGTAGTATTGTGCTTTTCTATTTTTATTTTGTTTTGTTAGGTTTGCAGACAATTAGTTCAATGTAAACTTGTATTGTACGTTGCTGTTCCCCTGTTTTGTGTCAGCATCATGAGGTTCTAGTTTCTGTTGAGTTAGTTTGTTACCTTTGTAAGATTTGATTTCATGCAGGAATTTTATCATCGTCGATTAAAGTCTGGTATCTTTGACCTTCCTCGAATTTTTGGGATGACTGCTTCTCCAATTAAGTCAAAAGGTACACAGCCCAGAGAAAGTACATTGCTCCTTGCATTACTAGTTTTTTCTCTGTAATGTTGAATTCCCTTTTTATTTTATTTCTTTATCAGTTGGCAATTCTGATTCATCCTGGTCAGAGAATGTACGGAAACTAATGACTCTAATGCATTCAAAGGTTGTTTTTTTATTCTTTCCCTCTTTCAAGCAGTTTTTCTTGCTTTCTTTCTGCTTGTTATTCTGTTGTTTGAGTGTTGTCTGCTATCTTCTTGATATAATTGTTTAAATTGGTGTAATTTAAAGATAATCACATGTAGATACATTGTAAAGATTATCCATATGGTCTCCATGACAAGTTTTATTGCAAGAAGTATCATAAGGACATTTATATTAACTTGTGTTATTTTGTTGATACTTTATATACTTATTTCTTGCGGTAGTTATTTTCTTAGATTTTAGAAAACAGTTCTATCTTAACAAGTCTAGTGGTATTGTAACCAATACCTATGCTAGAAAGTTGTTTCTTTATTTATTTCAAGAAATGAGACAATATGGTTGGAATAATTTATTTTCATGTGATTAATGTTCGTTTGTGCTTATATGGAAACCACTTGGTTTTGCTAAAACATTTTGAAATGAAGGTATATACATGTAGTGAAGCTGTCATCACAGAGTTCATACCAACATCAACGCCAATATTCAAGTTTTACAGGGACAGTGGAATTCAATTTGTATTATTTGAAGATTTGGAAATTAAACTCAAGATGTTAAAAGAACAGGTGTGTACTTTTAATGACATCAGTTTCTAAACATGCTCTGAAACAACTAAGGAAAAGAAAAATTCCCCACGCTTTGCAAGTGGAAATACGAGTTGCCCCTTAGTTATCTGTTCCATCCTATGACAAGTTGTGTTTGAATCAATTCCCAATTTCTAGCCGGATCATCTTCCTATATTTAGTTATTAGTCAGAATCACATTTTTATTTGTAGCCGGTACTAAGTTTATTTCTTTTTGGGTAACTGACAATGGATATCCTGTTTCTCAGCATGAACTCACTCTACAAAGTTCAGATTTCACTAAATCAGTTGCTGAGTCTGCACAAAAAAGAATAACAAAGATTTTTTGTGCTTTAATGTTTTGCCTGGATGAGCTTGGTGTTTGGCTGGCTTTGAAGGTTCTCACCTTTTTCCTGCACAGATTTTCTGACTCTGGACTGATCAAGGTTTCATAAATCATAATTGTCAATTTTTTTTTGTGTGACAGGCAGCAGAATTTTTATCTTCCAATGAATTTGATTCATTTTCATGGGGACACTCTGGGGATAAAGTTGTTAAAAACTTTATTTTGGCTGTTGTACATACACTGAAAAGTTACTTGCAATGTGGTAATGATTCAAAAATCATGGAGACTAATGGTGAAATTTTAATGATAAATATTTTTCTTGCATTCATGGTGTTAATTAACTTTTACCAATGTTTTCGTCTTGCTCAGATCCTCAGTGGTCCATTGGTGACAATGTTGATTCCGATGTGGAGATGGGGCTGTTGACCTCCAAAGTTTGTTGCCTTATTGACTCTCTACTTGAGTACAGGTTATAATCATGGATAAAGATTCTTCTTTAATAATTACCACGTTATAAATTCATGTAATGTGGGCTATTATTGTGGATATTCTGGTTTGTAGACTCTCCTTGTTTAAGTTGTTTAAATTGGATGGGTCGATGTCGAATGAGTAAAAGTCATTGTGGACAACAACCCTTAAAGGGAGTGACATTGTTAGGACTCTAAAATTTAGCTGATTAAAAACTTGATATTTTACTTAAACTAAAAGCCTTGAGATTCCTCTACCTTATGGACTAGTCTATTTAGGTGGACTATCCTCTTGTGCGTAAGTTCTAACGAATGGATGCTAAAAAATTCTGCCTCATTGATTTATTTATGAAGTTCTTGTATTGTGACCTATTATTTTTTAATCTTTATTATACTCTATCCTAATCAGTTGATCTACAGTCCACTATTTTGATTGACTGATTATATGTGGTTACTGTGGGATGAGGATATTGGTGTTTGATTGTATGTAGTGATCATAGTTTATTACTGTTAAATTGATTTGATTTTATGTAGTGATATTTGTTATGCCATTTTGATATTATTGTTAAATTTATTTGAAGGATCTACTGTTTTTCTACAATTGCAGGGCTTTGACTGACATGAGATGCATAATTTTTGTGGAAAGGATCATTACAGCTGTTGTCCTTCAGGATCTATTGAATACCCTTCTTCCAAAATACAGTAGCTGGAAAATTAAATTCATTGCAGGACATAATTTTGGATTGCAAAATCAGTCGAGGAGAAAACAAAATGAAATTGTGGAAGAATTTCGAATGGGATTGGTATGTTGCTTTCTTAAACAATCCACTGTATTGTAATAACCATATGCAGTGTCTTGTCAATAAAACATAGTAATGTGCAGGTCAACATCATTGTTGCAACATCAATTCTTGAAGAGGGTTTAGACGTACAAAGTTGTAATTTAGTCATTAGATTTGATCCATCTCCCACAGTGTGCAGTTTCATACAGTCCAGAGGCCGTGCCAGGATGAGAAATTCAGATTACATATTAATTGTTAAGAGGTATTTGTTTCTTACATTATTCCTTCCTCAGTATCATCACTACTCTGGCACTTTGCATGAGACAGTCATAGTGTTAATTCTGTGTAATTTACTAATTGAAACAAATTATCCCTAAACAACCTTGATTTTTTTCTGAAATTACAGTGGAGATTCAGTTACTCGTTCTCGGCTAGAGAAATATCTTGCTAGTGCAGATATTATGAGGAAGGAGTCTTTGCGCCATTCTTCCCTTCCTTGTGATCCTTTTGAAGGTGAAGAATATGATAAAGAGTATTATCGTGTTGCAAGCACCGGAGCAATTGCAAATCTTAGTTCTAGCATAAGTTTAATATACTTGTATTGCTCACGACTCCCTGCAGATGGGTTAGTTGGTTCATTTTCTGCTGTTATTACACGTGCTTTCTTCCTTCAGTTTAATGTACCTAAGATATGCTTTCTTTTTTATATTTCTGATTGTTCTGCTTTGTTTTTATCCTGCCCATCATTTAACCCATCTAGATTAAACTGTCAGGTACTTCAAACCAACTCCAAGGTGGGACAGAGAGACTAACACATTGTATCTTCCCAAGAGCTGCCCTCTGCAGCCTATTCGAGTTGAAGGCAACAAAAAACTCTTAAAGAATATTGCATGCCTTGAAGCATGCAAACAACTGCATAAGATTGGAGCTCTAACAGATTATCTTGTTCCTGATATCTTCATTGAAGAAGCAGAGATGGAGGAATTTGGTAGTTTACAAACCTTTTATCTTGTTCCTGATACCTTGGTTTTTAAATATTGATTCATGATCATAAAATTCTATCTGTCCATGTAATTCTTTGAATGAATTCCACATCAAACAATTTCTTTCAGGGAATGAACCTTATGATGATAACCAACCAGCTTATGTGCCATTTGGATTGGTAAATTCCGTGTCAAATAATAGTCAGACAACATACCATTGTTATTTGATGGAGTTCAGTCAAAATTTTAGCTATGATATCTCTGTTCAAGATATTTTTCTTGCCACAAGAATTGAGCTTGATCCAGAAATTGGATGCACACAATTCGATATGGGTTTTGACAGAGGTAGCTTGTCGGTGAAGTTGATATACAAAGGAACCATTGATCTTTCGCCAGATCTGGTATGCTGTTTAGTTGTCCTTTAATGTTTCCTCAATAATTGTGTTAAGAAAAGTCATTGTATTTATTGTCTGTTTTTTGTTTTCCAGGTTCTTTTATGTAAGAAATTTCAGGTCACTTTGCTTAGAATTTTGATAGATAATAGTATGAATAATTTTGCAATGGGTTTAGACAAATGCTGTTTGGAAGGTGCTGTTGAGATTGATTATCTCTTGCTTCCGGCTATTGGCAAAGGGGAAAAATCAATTGTTAATTGGTTGGCTATCAGTGCGGTAAATCCATCTAGTATTATGTGTGAGTATCATCCACTCCGCATAAGGACAAAAAGTGGTATAGTTTGCCCTTGTAGACTACAAGATGCTTTGGTGTTTACTTCACATGCTGGTGATAAGATTCATTTTTATATCACAACTGGTACGACAGAATTGAATGGAAACTCGCCTATGAAGCTAAGGGATGGTGGAGTTACTACATACAAGAAGTACTACAAACAAAAGTAAGTAAATTTGTGATTTATGTGTATTATCAGGTTACTCTATCTACTCGAGTGTGTTATTCTTATTCTTTTTCCAATTTTTCAGACATCACGTTCAATTGCAATTTGAAGATCAAAAACTCATTAAAGCAAGACACAAATTTCCAGTTAAAAACTATATTCATGGATACAAACAAGGGAAGGAAGGAGGTTGGACCTTGTATTTTTAATAATTTTTTTTTCTGGTTCTCTCCATTGTGGGATTTGACCAATGATGACCAGTCTTTGTTGCCCAGAAATGCATTTTTTTTTTCAATAAATACAACAGTTTTGCTTCTAGTGGATATATAGGAGGTTGATTATGCCAATAATCTTAAAAATAGGGTTACATGTGTAACCAAAATCTATTGAAGTCGATTTCCATGTATCTGCCACTGTATGCCTTCTGATTATAATTGAAAGGAAATCTGGCTGGCTTGTTAGTTTGCTTATTTCTTCTGAACAGTTTTTTGGGATTAAAACGGCCTCTGCTTCTTTTCGTGAGTCTATTATTCTTAGTTGTTACCTTTGTATTGGCTTGATTTTTTAAAAAGCTAATATTATGTTCTTAATATGAACCAAATTTGTATCTGCAGTTACTGCTTCTATTAGCAATAACTTAGTTATCCATGTCATAATGCCTAAATTTATTCATTTCCAAACTATAGCTGTATGTATTATGTGTTCAAAAAAGTTGTGGCTGTGTTTAGTGCTTGTCTCAACTCAAGCTCTGACAATGCGTGATCTAATCTGAATCTTAACTTCATGTTTTCCATTTCAGAAGCAAGCAAAGCCTCTGTTGAATTACCCCCTGAACTGTGCTCTATAGTCATGTCACCAATAAAAGATAGTATCATTTATACCTTCTCGTTTATTCCTTCAATCATGCATCGGCTTGAATCATTGCTTGGAGCCTTCAATTTGAAAAAGATGCATTTGGATCATTGCGCACAAAATGAAATTCCTACAATCAAGGTGTGTTAGAACTGTTTGTCAATACAATCTAGACTAGTAGTTTATTTGTCCTTTTTATCCAGAATAGGAAATTTTATATTTGTCTGCTAACTGTTCTTAATAGACAAAAAATGTACTATATATATATATATATATATAGCTGTTGTGTAAAAAGCTGGCGTAGAAAGCAAGGCATTCTTAAAGGTAACTAAGTAATATCTTCTGCACCGTCCTTCTTTTAAGCCTATGTTACATCAATCAATACACAATGAAGAGATTGAGAAGAAACTTGTCAGTGTAAAATATTCTGTTAGTATCTTTTGGTTATTTTGTACTGGTGTTCTCTGAATGTCGATTATATTTGTTATTGCTATGTGTCCAGTTGTCTAACATTTTAAAACCAATTGTATCTGTGACTTGCATTGTAGGTCTTAGAAGCAATAACTGCTACAAGCTGCAAGGAGGCCTTTCATTATGAGTCTCTTGAGACTCTTGGAGATTCTTTTTTAAAATATGCTGCCAGCCAACATCTTTTTAACACTTATCAAAATCACCACGAAGGTCTCCTTAGTGTAAAAAGGAAAAAAATAATTTCTAACGCTGCCCTATGTAAGTTAGGGTGTAGGTCTGGACTTCCGGTACTCTCTCTCATTCTCTCTGATTTTGTTGTTCCACTTTTTGTGCTGTACATTTGTTGTGATGCTTCCTTTCAGCATTTTTTTAACTTATATTATGGTTTTATTGTATGCTTTTATTCTCTTCAACGTTTGATTGATTGATTTTTAAGTTTAATAATATATTATAATTTTAAATTAATTAACTGGTTGCAATTGTTTGGATGATTATCATGTTTGTTTGAACGAGATTTTGTATGTTATTTGCTTCTTTAGCAGTGAGCATTGTGAGCTCTAAAATTGAGGAAACCCAAGCTGATAAGGTTTTGGACCACAGTCCAAGTGGGCCCAAGACTTGGATAGTCTATTGAAAAAGAAAGGAGAGCAGAGAAATCTGCTCCCTAATGGTGCAGGCATGTGAGTATGCTGAGTAAGCAGATGGAAATGGTACAGGTTTTTGGAAGAAACTGGCATGGAGTGTAAGCTTGAGGGTGTAAAGAGAGCTAGGCTGTGGGCTGGTGTTAGTCTTTTTCTTTGTAAGATCTAAGAGCTTTTCAATGGAATAAACATTGATTTCCAGAATTTATCAAAGATTAAATTAATATTTTAATAATTTCTACAAGTAATTTTCTCTCTAATCTGTAGCTTGTGCCATGAGGAGTTGATTTTATTGCTTAGATGTTCTTTGATCCATTCTCGAATGAGTTCATATGGTTGTAGAATTCTGCATTGTTATCATGAGGACTGCATTATCATCTTGAAACTTCAGAATTCTTAATTCTGCACTATTTTGATTTGCAGGGCTTCATACAAAATGAACCTTTTGATCCTCATACCTGGACCATTCCAGGTGATAAATCTGAAGATTTTAAATTGAAAGAGTTGGTTAGTGGGGGGAAAAAGGTTTATGTTATGGGAGAAAGGAAATTAAATCGAAAGATCATTGCTGATGTTGTTGAGGCACTAATTGGTGCCTTCCTCAGCAGTGGTGGTGAAAAGGCTGCTCTGTTGTTTATGGACTGGGTTGGTATTAAAGTTAGCTTTAATAAAATGCCCTATGAGAGACACTTTGACATTCAACCAGAGAAACTGGTGCATGTCAGTCATTTAGAATCACAATTGAAGTACTCATTCCATGACCGTACTCTTTTAGTGGAAGCTTTGACCCATGGTTCCTACATGCTTCCTGAAATTCCTAGATGTTATCAGGTATGTACTGTAGTTATTGTTCATTATATGGGAACAAGATAGGGACGTTAGCATGTATTTATTATGCATGAATGAACTTTCACCAACTCCATACAGACTGGCCTGGTGGGACCCAATAAATAGTAATTGTACACATCCTTCTTGATAAATCAATGTTTTTCTCATATTCTTCTTACTTTTGATTCTTTTATCGCAATTCATGAATAATATGCTCCTCTTCCTGCAGCGACTAGAATTTCTCGGAGATTCAGTGTTGGATTATCTCATTACTTGGCATTTGTACAATAAATATCCTGGCATGTCACCTGGGCAGTTAACTGACATGAGGTCAGCTTCTGTGAATAATGATTGTTATGCGTGGTCCGCTATTAACCATGGGTTACACAAGCATGTACTTCATGCCTCACAAGAACTGCATAAGCATATTGCTGTTACACTTGTCAATTTTGATAAGTTGTCTTCGTCATCAACTTTTGGATACGGGTCAGAGACATCACTCCCTAAGGTTAGTTGTTAAAATTTGGCTCATAGATCCACTTGGTTATTATTGTTTAGTAAAGTGAATGCTAACATACATTGTCATCGGTGTTTTGAATAGAGAAAAAAGTTCCTTGAAAGTGCACTTGACTTTAAAATATGCACGCCTTATCTGGTGTATCTACCATAAATTCCAGGGTGAATAATGCTTACTCCTGCATTTTATAGACAAGTTCACTTCAGAGTATCCTTGACAATGTTGAACTAAATAAATTCTGATTATTGTGGTGGATAAACTTTTTAGAGAAAGTCTAAGTGATGGTAGGAAAAATTACCTGCATTATGGGTTTATGAAAAAATCTTCCCACAGTTGGTATATGCTTTCTGTGAGTTTTGCAGCGCATTCCATTTTCTGTCCTAGATGTTCTGCTGCAATGCAATAGCCATTACAAAACTCATAAGTTTGTTCCTACTGTTTGATAGGTACTTGGAGACATTATAGAGTCCCTGGCTGGAGCAATACTAGTTGATTCAGGGTACAATATGGAGGTTGTGTGGCAAAGCATAAGGCCACTTTTAGAACCCCTTGTCACACCTGAAACATTGAAGCTCCATCCCGTCCGAGAGTTGAATGAACTATGCCAAAAAAGAAGTTATAATATTATACAAGAGGTTGTGTCCCGTAAGGATGGTGTAACCAGATTTAAGATGGAAGTAGAAGCAGATGGGGTTATTCACCAACATGAATATACTGGTTCTGCTCTTCAGGGCACAGCCAAGAAGATAGTTTGCAAGGAAATCTTGAATTCCTTGAAGGAGGTTAGGGGGGCACTGTAGGTTGTAATATTTGTTTATAATTCTTTAGTCTTTTGTTGTGTGCAAGGGTAAAATAGGCATGTTAGTATGATGATATTGGGCCAATAAACTCATTTTGAGTAGTTTGAATATGATCACTGCAAAACCTGACACTCTACCACCAAAATAACACAACTTATCTCTCAGAACATTTTCACCCTTTTCATAAAATACCATTTCCACAAGAAATAGAAACAACTAAAGAATTAATGGACAAGTATACCAGTCACTTGAAATGCTGCGTTGTTAGTGGTAAGAGAACTGCGACAGTGCCAAGAAAAACATTGGAAAATATGAGTACATGATATCATAACAATTACGAATGGGTAAAGTGAAATACTAGAAATTTAGGATTGATTTATCAAAATAAATAATTAGTCAAGCTTCACTTAGTTAGTTAAGCTTAATTCATTTTTACATAATTACGAAAAGATGAACTTTTTGGAAACGTGAAAGTTTAATTTGCATATGTAATTTACAATTTAATTCCTTTAGCTTGAGTTTTTTTTTTTTAATTAACTTTATCAATTTACTACATTATAAGATATTTAACTGGATAACAATCTACAATTAGAAATATAAATGTGATATGCTATTAAGCCTGTAAGTTTAATTTTCCTATCTATTAATGATATTCATGATTTATAATTGTCGAAATTATAAAATTTAAATTTTTGACTTATTTTAAAAATTAATCTAAATCAAACTTGAGTCTTTTGTGTGTAATTCACAAATAATTCAGATTATTTACAGCTCCATAACAATTATATCTGGATGATATGAAATATGCAGAGGAGATTTTTTATTTACGCTTTCCAATATGTATATTTTTTATTTTAAATTAATTTATCATCATATTACCTTTTAATCTTGAAAGAACTTTAAATTTTACTTTGACTTGCTGTTTATATATAATTTACAAGGTAAAATCGACACACAACACAATCACATGTTACAAAAGAACCAGCTGATATATATATATATATATATATATATATATATATATATATATATATATATATATATATATATATATATATTTAATAAAAATAAATTTTTATATTTTAATTATATATATATAAACTTAATACATTAGTACTTACCTATTATATTACAAATCACAGTGCTACCTTTATTTTATTCCACTTATTCATATAGATATGATAGAATAGTGTCTTGGATCCACTTCCAAAATGATATCACAGGTATCATTAAGACACAGAAATTTCAAAGGTTGTGTTAATATGAAAGTTGTTCTGCCACCAAGATGTAGAAAAGCCCCATTACTCCAGAGTGCATTTGGCTGTTGCTGTATCTAACCTCTAGAGTTACGGTTTCACCATCTTTTATTTTGATAGAACCTGGTTTAGGATAACATGTGGACATTCCTACAACATACCCTTTCTCATTTCCTGCTTCATTTCCATTTCCATATTTTGGTATTGAAGAACAAATCACTCCCCCATCCTGAATTATTTTCACAGCAAAATTTCAATGACTTAGTTAACATCTCACAATTTCTTTCCATTGGGGTATAAACAAACATCTTACAAATCATGTTACAATGACACGGGCTCAAAGAATGTAAATACTTTCTTCCTTTAATTAAATTTGCTGGAGAATGTTGGAATAGTGCATCAGGACAAGCAAAAGAAGTGTATAACAATAAAAGAGATTGAAAAAGAGAGAGCTACTACTAGTAAATGAACTAAATCCTAAAATGATTTTCTGCATTTTTATCAGAAGTACTAGTTTTAAGGGTAAAAGTATACGCAGCACCATTTTCTATGCTTATATCATTTTTCTTATTACTAATTTGACTAATATAAAAAATATTGATCTGTTTAGAATGAAAAATTATAATTATTGAACAGCACCTGTCCATATAGAGTTGAAGCAGTTGCACCTGAGTGTACATGACCAACACCATAGATTACATAACCACCAGTTTGCATTGGGAGGCTTGTTTTCCTTACATCAATGCAAGCACTACTACTGTTGTAGCCTTTGCTGCAAGCTTCAACCTGATACTCAATCTGAACCAAATATATAAATCCTTTGTTACTTACATCTAATAAAGTCAATGTGTAAAAACAGTATACAGAGAGAGAAAAAATAGGTGTAGTTTATAAAAAGCAAAGCATGAGGTGTTAATACAATTATTGAACCTAACTTGCAGAGTAAAGTAATCCTTTAGAATATGTTTCTAGAGAAATGATTCACTTACCTTGCAAGTATGCTTTGGACTCATTCCTTTGGACACATTCAAAATATCAGTCACATCAAGTATATAAATCTTAAGGGGCACCACATAGTTATCCCAGTTGATCCACTTCACTGTGTATCTCAGATATAGGCTTCTCTTTGGACCCTTGAAGCCTTTCTTCAACCTGCAGTGGGAATTATCAGGGCAACAATCCAAACCTCCTTTGTAATATGGACTCAAAGGTTTTCCATTCCCATCCTTTGTAACATTATATAGGTCACACCTGCACTCAGTGCACCCCATCCTATCTTCCACACCCCTTGTGTCAATGGCATGCACATTGAAGAACCACTTCTCCTCATAACCATATGGAATTTCTGAAGGGTTTCCAATTTCTATCCCAAAAGGGTCTGGAATATCAGTGGCAGTTCCTCTTGTTTCAGATCCAAGCCCAAAATACTGCCCAAGAACATCTTCCTGGCACAACCCACTGTTTCTCAGTTCAACAATATCTGTTTGGTTGTTATTGTGTGACACATTCTTAGGTTGGTGGTACTTTACTACAATCCAGTGATGGAGATATGTTTCTTGCAGAGGTACTGATTTCCCTGCCTCATCAACCACTTCAGCATTGAAACTTTTGAGTGCAATATGGCCTCTTGGAAAATCAACATCAAAATAAAATTTGTTTGCAACTGACCCTGGACCTAGCTCAAACTTGGGTGATAAAAAAACAGATGTTTTTATGTTGTTCTCAGGTTTCCCCAGAGCGGTTGATGAGTATGTTGTGCATGAAACCAAGAGTAATAATAGTCCCCATGAAACCAATCTCATGTCGAATATCTGTTAGCATTTGCATAATCTTTATCAGCTATATATAGTTAACTGTAAGTAAAGTTAAGGAAACTGTGTCTCATCTTCAGAAAACCACTAACCACAGTAGAAAACTAAAATAAAGATCATGCATAAATTATATTTCTTCTGTATTAAATCTTAGAACAAAAGAGTTATTATAATAAAAAGACAAAATTAATGAACAAACAGAAGTAAACCAGGGGTAGTGAGATTCAAGTTTCTGAGAACTTTTTGTGACAGATGAATGTAAAGTATGTTGCAAGAAGTGGAAAATAGTGGCAGTGGGAGATGAAGGGACATACCTGAAAGAATAGGGTAACTAGGAAATGATTATTCAGCTACAGTGGTTCAATTGTGAACCTTGAACAAAGATTTATATAGCAATAGATGCTGAGTTTTGCTTTCTTATGCTCTAAGCCATGACGTTTGCCAAAAGCATGGATAATGAATTTTGATAGTTTATGTTTGAATGATTTTCATTAAGTAAACCAAATTGATTGAGTGCGAATTTAGTAGCAACACAGCAAGAAAAACGAAAAAGCATTGACATTTTGAACATTTTTATCATGGTAAAGTAACTATCCAACATTAATGAGAGATCTATTTATTGTAAGTCACCCCTCATATTCAGTCAACTAAACCTATTTAATATATTCTAATCTGAATGCAATTTCCTGTGGATAAAAATAACTCTAGAAGATGCACAACTATAAAAATACTTTATTTGTATTAAAGAAAATTGTAATTATATAATATTACGGTTAATTTCAACTTTAGCAAATATTTATTTGATAATCAATATTAGCTAATATCTGTAAAAAAATAAATTATTAAACATCCTCAATATTATTAAAAGTTTAACATGTTTTTGTCTATATATTTACGGAATTTAAATTTTAATCATTAAAAAAATGTTTACTCTTACCCTCTACCTTTTACAACTTTTGGGAATCATCACATCTAGATATAATATCACATTATTAAGTAATTGAAAAAGGTTATTATATGGTGATTTATATAAAAAATAACAATTCTTATAAAAATATATTTGATTTCATCTTCTAAAAAGCTTAAAATATTAATCTTAATCTAGAGGCACTCTCCTCATCACCAATGATCTTGATCACTTGCATCTCATCAACCTTTTATCATGTCAAAGATCATTCACATTGGAAAAAACATTCTTTATTTTCAACACCTTGAAGTGCATCTTTAAGTCCACCATCAACGTTGTTGATGCATTATACACAATTTTTATGTTCTAATTCAGTTTTTTTTTTCATAATCTTGTTGAATTTATTTTTTTTATTATTCATAAAATTAAAATTTGAGATTAAAAATGTATCAAAGTTTTAAAACAAAGACAAATTTTAATTTTGCCTTCAATTTAGGAATTATGAAAATATTTAACTCTTTGTAATATTTGCATGCAAAATACAAAGTTTCAGTCAGTATGATTCAGCAATTTGTGAGAGTTATCCAATGAAATACTTATTATTTTATAATTTATACACAATTAATATACTCTAAAGAAAACTTAATTATAAATGAACATCGATAAATACAGGAATTCACTTGTCATGTTGTTCTCTTATTTTTACTCCGTTTTCCTTTGCGTCACTTTCTTTTATTTTTTGTTTTGACTGTTCAACGACAGATATTGTATTTGTAGCAAACACCTCATCGATATGTTTTCTGTTAATTCAATTGCAATGGTCTTGACTATAGACTCATTCAATCTTTTATATATTTGCTATATTTTATGAACAACACATGCATCACCTTATATTTTATATCATATATCTATCTATCATGGATTAACTTCTGGTCAAATATTGCCTTACACTGGATTGTATCTCAAGAAAATATTGAGAAACCTTTTGCATTTTTTGTTTGTACTGAAACTCTTATGTTAAATTATTTTTAATTGGAGTTAAAAAAAATAATTTAAAAAATAAAAAATTTAAAATTTCATGATTTGACACGCATTCTATATGGACATGATGTTAATTCCAACTTAACATAGATGACCAAATTGAATGATTAGATAATTGAGTACTAAATTGAACAAACCAAAAGTATGGATACCAAATTGAACTTTACCAAAAAGTTGGAATATCAAATTAGTAATTATACCTATTTTAAAACATTGATCATAGAGTAACTTCTTAATTTTGAAGTTTGAAACAAAATTCATGAATACTTCCACAAACAAACTCGATCATAGGCATGGCAACTTAGAACAGAGATCTGGTGTCAATTCAAGAACACAAAGATGTGATTCTTGAAAGCCTTCCACAAGAATAGAGTTGTATGTCAACTTATGAATGAACCTCTGAAGTCAAGTTGGATGACAACATTAAAGCGTATTCTTTGATACCTAGAAAACACTTTACTTCACGACCTTCAATTTCAACTTAAATATCCTATCAAACACTTTCTTTACATTCTTCTGGTGGTGGTTTCGATACAACCCCTTAAAACTTGATCAAGTACTGAAATTCAATATATAAGATTGGCTCCAGGTACTTCTAATTATATAAAGTTATTCAAATATTTTTTTCGTATAAAATAAGAGGTTATGAATGAATTTATTTTCCTCCTGCTATATAGATAAATAATACAGAACAACTGCATTATTTTTAATTACCAATAAAACTTTCCTTACCCAGAAAAAATAAATATTAAAAAATAAAAACACTAGATTAAACAATAGAATAGAAGATCAACAACGAGTAATCTACTCTATTAAAATCTACCACTCAATATACACATTATTAAAATTGGGGTTAAATATGTTTTTGGTCTTTTAATTTTCAATGAATTTTAGAATTAGTTTATTTCAAAATTTTGGACCAGTTTATTCCTTCATCTTTCGAAATACGTGGATTTAGTCATTTTAATCAAATTATATTAGGTTTAGTTGATGTTTCGTACGTAATTTAGGACTCTATTTGAGTTGTTTATATTGTTTGACACATTTTTACTTTAATGTTAAGTTAAATACTAGTATGAAACACGTTTAAAATGTCAAATAAACTTAACAAAATTTGATTAAAATTACTAAATTCACGTATTTTGAAAGATTAATGACTTAATTGATCCAAAATTTTAAAATAGACTAATTCTAAAATTCACTCAAAGTTAAAGTTAAAAGACAAAAACATATTTATCTTTAAAATTGAGTACATTACTAAAACTAGGAATTACTGTAAATGTTTGGTCTTTCACATTCTTTTGTTAAATAAATTATTGGATATATTCATTTTACTATCTTAGTTTATTTTATTCACGTAGTCTTTTTCTATTTTATTTTACTTAAAACCAATGCAAATATAATCAATGAACTTGTACATACTTGAGAACTGGTTTGCTTTTATTGATAAAGTTTACAAACCTAAATTGATAACAAGTACATCTTCAGATTAAATTGATAATAAATTACTACAATTACGAGCCAACCTCGTATTTTTGTAAAAAAAAAAAAAATATAAAGAAGAGTAGAAAGATAAGTTTATCTTAATCATTACACTACACATTATTCATCATAAAAATAATAATTAACATAGTTAGAGATCTTAAGCATATAACTATAAAAAATTAGCAAGTTTATTAACGTTTTCCATACTTAGGTAATTGTTTTAACTTTTTCTTATAATTTATTTTCAATGCTTCATTTTTAGGCATTAATATTTAACTTTTTCTTATAATTTATTGTCCCAACGCAATTTATAAATAAAATATTTTTTTTGGAAGGAATAAATAAAAGAATTGAATATTAAAGAAATATGCAAACAAGATTATAATATGATGGTCTGAAAGGTGGACTAGATTATCGTCATGCGGCGTGAATGATTCATACTTATCCATAAGTTTTGTTTTATCTTTTTTTTCAGATTAAAATTTATAAATTAAAATAAATAATTAAATAAGGATAAAAATTCGTAAATTGTATAAAGAGTATATTTAAAATACTATGCCATATCTTTTTTACAAAAAATTAAATAAAAATCGTGTTAAATGATCATTTGTTTTTTGTAAAGGGGATTAGAAAGAATAGTGTATAGAAACATATACTTAATCTTATTATTAATATCAAATTGGATAATCTGTACAAATATTATAAATTTTTAATTCGTTAAAACCTTGTCTTCAACACTAAGAAAATGTGATTGTAAATGGAAGGATATTATTAATAATGATAAATCATAGCATAGAATGTCGAATAAAATAAATAAATACTATGCTTCGAATACATCATATCCTCAATTTAATAAAAAAAAAAAAGTGTATTTGTCGCACTTGCCTTTATTAATTAGTAATGGATTTAAACTTTAACGTAGAAATTGACACAAAATTCAGATGTCAATCTCAACAAATCCATGCTGACACTGAAGTTTGTTTCGTACTTAAATTGATCTTATATTAAAGCATGTGGTTCCTTCGTTCCACTGTGAGTGTCTCATTTGATTTTGCGAAGAAAAAAAGTGTCATTATAGGAAATTGAACTAAAAGAACACAGATAGAAAGGGTATCTATGGCGATTTGCAGGGTGAAATCTTTGCTTTCTCTTTCGAAATGTTTTTCATTACGCACTTTCTCTTCGGCACAGGGTCCCCCTCCTCACTTGCAGGTTTTTCTCTAATTTTGTCATTAATTTTTGCCTTTCTAAGCTGAAATTGAGTATGCAAAAACACTGAATGTGGGCATGAGTATGTACCCTTTTGTTTGACTTGTTACTTGCTAAGTTGATGCTTGGTTTCTAAATTTTCACCTTTTCTCTTCGCTGATGCACTGCAGAATATTGGATTCATTGGGCTTGGAAATATGGGGTCCCGAATGGCAAATAATCTGATCAAAGCTGGATTCAGTCTTACAGTTCATGACCTGTAATCTTTTAAGCATTTCCAATTTCCTGATCTTATCATGCCCTTGTTCTTAAATTTGTCCTCGGAGAGTACTATGTTTTTTTTCATTTCATTTGTAGAGGCAATTTATAAAATATAGATATTTGGGACATGGATTTGAGAGTATGATTCAGAGGGAGTCTGAGTTAATGGCACTGCTAATATAATTGGGTTTTTGTTAGAAAGCTGAGAGTTACACTACTGTAAAACTAATTATCATCCATTAAAGAACTATTGAGAAGATAATAGTTAAAGATTAATATTTTTTATTGTTGGTATACGAAGAATACACTTATATCACCTGAAAGATGTCAATAACTGAAAAATGACCCACAAGTGTCACTATATGTAGGGAAATTAAAATATAAACTTATAATACATTCTAATATTCTAAGATCATCCTGTAAATCCTTAAACTGCTTACTCATTTTCTATTTGGGCCTCCATCTCAGCCTTTCAGTTGTTTCAAATTTTACTTATTTTGACAGAATGCTTGTAGTGTTGTTAATTGAATTTGTTAAAAATTGGCAGAAACTCTGATGTTCTCGACATGTTCTCTCAGATGGGAATCCCCACAAAGAAAACACCTTATGAAGTTTCAGAAGCAAGTGATGTTGTAATCACAATGTTACCTACTTCTGCCCACGTGAGTACGGTCATTAGTTTCAAAAGGCATTCCTTTACATGTAAATGCATTACATCTTTCATGGCTTCATGTTCTTGGATCGTTCTTCAACCACTTATTATTTGAATTATGATTTCAAATATTTTGTAAACTGGCTCAGATTATAAGATTGTCAACTTCTCCATATAGTTTCTTTGGTAAAAAGAATTTAAAAAATGTTTGATGTAACCTATAATGCTGTCATATATACAGAAAAAGTGGCTTTTGATTCTGTAACATGATGAAACCTAATATTTTCTCATTTTTGTCATCAATTCCTTGCTATTTAACCTAGTGTAGCACATTAACTGAAATAACATTGGATTTGTAATGTATATTTGGAGGCATATAAATGAACTTATTTAATAGTCAATTCTTGTGTCAAATTATTGTATAGTCTGATTGTATCCTTTCTGCCATTTAGCTTTAGCTTTACATAAATGGTGGCATCAATATTTAAAGCAGACTTCCTTGAATTGTAAACTGTTATTTAGCTGAACAGTTTTCTAAGGTGTGCACTTGAATATCTCATTTAGCATATTTCAGGTTTCAATGAATTGTCTTAATGCTCCCAATATTATTATATGACTTTGTTCTGATACCAAAATAACATCCATATTTAATTTAAGTAGGTGATTGATGTTTACACTGGAACAAATGGTTTGCTTCATGGTGGAAAACTCCTAAGGCCATGGTTGTTGTTAGATTCATCCACTATTGATCCAGAAACATCAAGAAATCTTTCTGCCACAGTTTCTAATTATATTCTAAAAGAAAAGAAAGGTAACATGAAGTGAAATGTTAACCAAGTAAATTGTTGTAACTTAAATTTCGAATGTATGAATTTCTTACTCCTTTTAGCACCATAGAGTTATTTTTATCATACTAATTCATGATAATTTGTTGCTAATGGAAAATCCTTGACCATTTTATGAAAATGTCTTTCACTTGTGTATATGGCTATGGTATCCAATTCACAAAAATTCTGGTATTTGTCTAAAACTTGAGTGGAACTTTTATCCTCCTCATGGAATGTGTTGAACACTTATCTCATTGTGTTTGTTCATTTTGGTCTACACAGAAACCCAGAGTATCATGTCTATTGTTAAAATCACAAAGCTGGGGTTCTGCATTATATATATCTTGCCATTCAAATATTTTATAAAGATCCTTTGATTTATTTTATGAAGCTCTTAACACTTTCTACCTTTGAGTTTATTTTCTTTGTAAATCATATGTGGCAAATCTATCGATTGTCATATTACCATTCAGATATTTAATAAAGATTCTGTAATTTATTTTCTGAAGCTCTTAACAGTTGTCACCTCAGAGTTTGTTTCTTTCATCAATCACACGTGGCAAATGTTTCTAACGTTATTCCAATCAGTCTCAACTGTCTTTCTCATAAGGATGAATCTAATTTCAGTCATTATGTTGCATCATGTTCCTTCAACTTTTTAATTGATTTTGAAGTTATTAACAGATCTGCAGTTAAGGAATGTGTGAAATAAGCATAGAACTACGATAACCTAACTGATCCCAAACTGAAAATTGCCTACCACTTTCTGTTGTGTTCAGTTGTCTAGCTTTTAGCATGAGTAGATTTTCACATTTTATCACCAGTTGTTGCCTCGCAAATAGAATGAAATCTGTATTCATTTTGAAAATATAAATGTGTAGGTGTTAGACAGAGTCTTCTAGAGTATAAGTTGTCTTGTTATATTATTCTTTATTAATGTACAGAGGGGCTGTCCTAACATCCTCCTCTTCTAGCGTTTCAATCAATCACTAGGTTGTTGAACAATTTACTCCTTTAGTGTTGTGGTACTCAATGATTATATATTGTGCAGGTGATTGGGAAAGACCTTTCAAGTTAGATGCTCCGGTTTCCGGAAGTGTAACTGCAGCTGAAGCTGGGACGCTTACTTTTATGGTATTGTTATGTTTTATTCTAACATGCTAAGAATCTACATAAAACTACAATATAATTGTGGCTTAATTGTTTGATGCCAGAAACCAAACGAACATTGTATCACTAACTTTTCCAATTCCCATTGAAGATGTTAATTTTTAGAGTATACTCCCAATTTGGTGTTTGAAAAAGTAGGGTCATTAATTGTAGTCTCAATCTGTTCTAAGTTTGCAATAACTGTTGGACTATTCTGGTGTCAAAAGAGTATCATTCAAGTACCAACTTGTTGCTCAGGTGACCAAACTAGGAGTTCACTGAAGTTTAGTGTGTTCGTTCAAAATTTGATGTTAAATTTTGATCATAATCCTGCCGCAATATTATATATAATGCATCAAAAGTACTATTGGCTAATTGAAAAAGGTTGTAATGTTATGAATTGCCCCTGGGAATGAGGTAACACTGCTAAAACAGTCATAGAAAAAAGTTGTAAGGTTTTGGAAAAAATTGAGTAATGAACATGTAATGGACCTTCCCCAGGTTGGTGGTTCTGAGGAAGCATTTCTTGCTGCAAAACCCATACTCTTTTCAATGGGTAAAAGTGCAATATATTGTGGTGGAGCAGGAAGTGGTTCCGTAAGTTACACATTACTTATTGGTACTCCCAAATGCCTGTTTAACTGTAAGTCACGTATTAGTCTTGGGTTTTGTTATTAGGCAGCAAAAATCTGCAATAATTTGGCTTTGGCTGTGAGCATGCTTGGAATATCAGAAGCTCTTGCTCTAGGCCAATCTCTAGGTGTTTCTGCTAGCACGTTGACAAATATATTTAACTGCTCCAGTGCTCGATGTTGGAGTAGGTATGTGGTTCTTTTCTCTCTCTCTACTCAAAGAGTCAATTGTCTACGGAACTATAATCACCACCATCATTGACAAAATGTGGTAGCAAAGACTCTTGAAGGCCTTAGAGTTAGTAACTGTCATACTGTAAATATAAATTAATCGGTAAGGAGTATTGTTCCCCTAATACAAATGAAAGTAACATGAAATTCAAAAGGCTGTAATGTTGAAGTACATCATCTGAGAGACACATAACTAGTTGTCTTTACTCAGCTTCACTGCAAAGGACACATTCCAAACTCGTTCTTGGTATTTTTTTCCTATAAAAGACTGTCCTCGTATCTGTTGTCTTGTTATATTCGTTGAGACCCTTTGCTTGTAGTTTTCTCCCGAAAACAAAATTATGCTTCCTTTTTCAGCAATAAATTTTTCATATATAGATTAGTTCACAACCTTTAAGGAATTTCTTAGAAGTTAATGTTTTGGTTTTTATAGTATCAAATTAATAGGTTTTAGTTGCATGAATTACAGTGATGCTTACAACCCAGTTCCTGGGCTGATGGAAGGGGTGCCTTCGTCAAGGGATTATATAGGAGGATTTGCTTCCAAGCTTATGGTAAGTAACTAACCTTTAACTCTACCTGCACATGTTTAATTAGGCTAATTGTACCATTTGGAAATCTTTAGTATGACAGAGCGGTCATTTAGACCTACTAATATATTCCGACAGTACAAACTCGCAAAATGTATTGCTAGGAGGGATAAGCTCAACCCAGAGCAAGGACACATAATTACAAGAATAATAATGATCAATTTTTTATTTATTCTGAAATTTATTTGGGAGAATTACAAATTATTCTTGTTGAAATCGTTTTCAATTCAGAATGATCAAGTACTCAATTAGTTGGTCATATTCAAAGGATGAGTGGTTAGTGAATAGCCACTCATTGGCATAAGTAACCAATCTTTTATTTTCTCTCTGAAAAACCCCTCCCTACCTTGGGTCATGTTCTTTCTGAAATTTACATGCTCCCTTTAGCAACACAATACATGTTAAATTATTAATTAGTAAGTAAGAATTTGCGATTTTTGTCCAGAAAAACAGAAAAAAAAATGAACTTAGTACATGCCTTTAGATTGTAGACCTAGAACAGCTCCAAGTGAAACTAATAAAATTACCTTAATCAAATGCCATTTTGAAAACTTGGTTTATGACAAAACTCAATGTTCTACTCTGTAAACTTGGTTTGTGACAAATCTCTGTTCTACTCTGTTTTATTAGGCTACTTCCTAGGAACTACCAGCTATTTTTTTTTTTTTCATTGCAAAAATTTATTTTGTAGAGCTTTTGCATGTCTTGTATGAATGATGTTTGAATTATGCTGCTTCTCTTTTCCTTTACTATTTTCACTTCGCTCCTGGCGATCTATTATACCTTTTTCGGGATCCTTTCTTCCTTTTTTGTTTTGTGAAACCTCATGTTGGATTCCATATTCAAAAATATGTAGAACTTGCTAGTATAGATTTTTATAACAAAAAAATTGTTTCTAGACTGAATGCGAAGTCTATTGTGGTTTCTTTTCTTTTTCTTTCTGTGATCAATTTTATTATTTATTTAATTTGAAGTTCTATAAACAAGTTTGTAAGTGTTTGCTGAAGTTTGAATTTTAGGTTCTTAAAAGTAAGCCAAATTAATTGTGTGTTCCAGGCAAAAGACTTGAACCTAGCAGTAGAATCAGCAAAACTGGCTGGATGCAAATTCCCACTAACATCACAAGCTCAAAAGATGTAAGTCCCTCTTTTGCATGCACAGAGTTTGCATTTCATGTACAACTCTTTGCATTTTATGTTTTTTGTACCTTAAAACATAATATGAATGTGCATTAAGGTGCAAACAGTGCTTTTATTAAAGCAAAACAAATTATGCAAACTACCAACTGGATAAATCAATTTATGTTGAATATGAGGGCCATATACGGACACAGCTCTATCAGTGTACATTTTTTAACTAATTATTTTGGTAAATAATTAGACACGAAAATGTTGGATGAATTTCCCAAATTCATGAATGTTTGGTCCTCATATGTCAATAGTTTATCAGGAATGAATGGGAAAATTTATCAGATGTGCTTTATATACCTTGTATACTAGTTGAGCTTGAACTAACACTTTCGAGTTATGCAATGACATGCCATTATCACTGCAATACCAATTACTATTTTACTATCAAATTAATATCCAAAAATTTCAATTCATTAATTTCGTATAAATGCATTTCCACTGCAAAAAAATCACACGTTTTACTGGTGTCAAAGTATAATATAATTTGGATTTTTAGTAGAACCAAAATATATAATTTCCTGTTTGAACAATATAGCTTTAACTTCTTTAAAGAGCAATGGGAACAGGTTTTCTTTGGCATCTTACTTGAGTGCAAATTATAATATGAAGCAGTTTATTTACTAATGAACTTTGTTTTGTGCAGATATACTGAGCTCTGCAGCAATGGCCATGAAGCCAAAGACTTTTCGTGTGCTTTTCGTCATTACTACTCTGGCCTGGATGAGCCCCGCGATCAGTAAATTAATTTGTTGGTTGTGTACTTGTATTACATAAAACTGTAGTTGTGGTAAAATTTGGGTTCACTTAAGTTGTAGAATCGGTTGCAACTTCACTTAAATCAGAAAGAACTTATGAATCCACGAGAAAAAAACATATATTAAAGCAAAAATTCCAAATGCTATGTTAAAAAATACAGAAACGAGCACCATCGTTTGGTCAAAACGAATTGCTGGTCCAATTGACAGTTTACTGACAAATTCCATTTACTCTAATCATTCGGAGAAAATATAACGACAGACAAAACTTCTCTCCATAAACACTTTGGCCAACACATCCACCACACAGTATTTTGTAACTTAAGCTCCAATTCTCTTCTAAATCATAAATTCCTCGGTTAGTTGGTTCCTTCTGCAAAACACCCAAAAGTTACTTACGGACGAGGTTGTGGAAGGAGAGAAAAATATTTTCAAGAATAAAATAAATAAACTCGATACCATTTAACTTCAATCGCGACTGAATATAATTAATCAAACTACTTTTAAATAAAATTTCTTGTTAAACAGAAAGGAAATGTTTCACTAAACCATTGAATTCTAGTGCTTGACAAATCATTACCTGCAAAAATTATTGATAACTTTTAGTGCTTTCCTCCATGCTTGGATTTTGAGGGGATTTTACCATAAGCCTTAAGCCTCAACTGTGATAACTTCAAATTAGCCCCTTGCCGCCTTCTCTTGGCTTTCCTTGACAAATTATCCGTATTAACACTTGATTCTCCAGGGCTTGCTTTTTCTTCCTCCACGACACTTTTTGACGAAGTTTTCTTGCCAGAATCAACCTTTGACTTCTTCCTTTTCTTCTTATCCAAACTTGCACGTAGAAGCTCCTTAGCCCTCATCTTCAGCGCGTATCTTTTTTGTTTGCTTAGTTTCCATTCTTCATCGCGGTAGGGAGCAAGCTTTTTCAAGGAAACATATTGACCCAATTCCTTGTCATCCATCAGTAGTATCTCTGAGGCACTCATGCCAAATCTATTTGGTTTTGTTTTCGCATACTTGAATCTTGTCTTCAGGTCCCCTATTGTGTCCTCATAATCTAATTTATAGTACTCATCCATCATTGCCTGTCTTGCTTTCTCCAAAAGTGCTGTTTTGCGCTTCCTCTTCCGACTACCTTCCTCGGGAATCTTCTCTTCTTCCTCATCTCCTTCTTCATCTCCTCCTTCTGGGAGATCATCATCACTAGTATTCTCAATCTTTTCTTTCAACACTTTTTCCCTTGCAGCCAAAAACCCATCATTAGATCCACTTGCATCCCAGCCTTTAGGAAGCCCAAGCAATTCATCCTCCTTTTCAAAATCCGGCTTCTCAATGTCATCGTTGTCACTACAAAAGTCCGGGTCAGCATCCTCTGCATTGTAATATTTATCATCAAATGCCTTCTTCATCATTCTATCATACTCCTCCGGGTTAAATTCCTCTTCAATTTCTGCCATAGACAATGGGATTAGATCATCATCATTAATCCCTGCAGTCTCCATTATCTTTTTAACCTTCTCCTGTATCTCCTGCTTCTTCAAATTCTTTAAATGCTTCAACTCCTCCTCCCTCTCCTTTTGTGCTATAGCCATTCTCTCCTCCTTGCTCTTTCTCTGCTCTTTCCTTGTATTTGTCTTCTTCCTCACTGATCCCTCCACTTTCCGAGCATGACCCAACACCCTATCTCCTGGATTTTCCTGATACCTATATTCATATTCTTCCATTCTTTCGAGATCTATGTCATCCTCAGAAAGATCTGTGTCCACTCCAACATCCAGATCCTTCCCACTCTTGTCAACCCACATTTTGTTCATGAAAAAGCTTCTCAGAAACTTGGATTCTTCATTTGATTCTACATCTCCACCAAAATATTCATCCAGCTTCTCCTCAAGCTCTTTGTGATCACTATCTACTTTATCCTCTTCGCCCTCTTTCCCCTTTACAGTGAAAAACTCTTCTTCACCATCCTCCAAACCCTCCTTTTCTACAGCTCTCAGAAAAGCCCTTTTCAATTCCTCCTGCTCATCACCATAAGTTTTCTTCCCATCTTTATTAACAAAATGCTCATCTTTGGAAGGCATTACCTTCTTAGCCTTTTGCTTTACCCTTTCATCTATTTCCTCTTCATGGCCAAAATCTGCCCCCTCCTCAATCAAATGCTTTGCCATCACATCCTTCAAATACATTGGCTTTTCAACCCTTTGGTCTTTTGATTTAAGATTCCCCTCCTCGTTACTTTCATCATCTCTGCTATCATCCGTATCAAAAAGCTCAACATCCTTTTGCTTAAGAATAGGATCTTGTTTCTTCACCCTAATTAAGGCACCAAAGAGCTCCTTGTCAAACTTTGTAGAATTACGAAGTTTCTCTTCGTCATCATCATCATCTAATGGCTCAGACTCGGAGTCCTCCTCACCTCCAGAATGGGAGGATGAAGGTGAATCAATAACACCCTTCTTTTTTAATTCCTCAAACCGCTGGAGGTCCTCCCGCTTCTTGTTGTGCTCAAATTTACGAGCATACCCCTCGTCGATATTGATTTTTGAAATGTCATCATTTTCGGAATCACTGCCCTCAAAAAGTTGAAGAGGCATTCTCTACACAGCTTGACAAGGCTAATCACTACAAAATTAATCTCACCAAAAACACAGATCCTCCAAAGATATGCCCAGCATAGAATCTGAAATTTCCATACATATATAAATACCAAACAAGCATTGCGTTAATACAGGAAATTTGGAAAAATCCGGCAACAGAACTTGTAGGGGGTCAAACAAGAACCCGAAAGAAATAGAACTATAATCCTCTCATACAGTAGAACATTGTTTCAAGTTTAGGAACATAACCCTTTTTTTAAAAGATGTCTTTGATTTTATGTTTCATTTTTGTTAGTATTAAACAATTAACCTGTTAAGTGTAAGGAACATCATCAAACAGCTAGAATGCAGAACATAGACTAGAAGAAACGAATTACCCAAGACATAAAATACAGATTAGCAACATAACGAACACAAATCCAATAAAGGTGTGGTTTGGGGACTACATAATTGAGTACAGAACACAGGATAACGGTATGAAGTTTATTCTCATTGAAGTCACATGACAGGGAATACATACAATACAATACAAAGCAAAGAACAACATACAGAAAATGCATTAAAAGTTTGAATTGTAATAAACGATAATTTGATTAACATAATCCTAATAAGAAAAAAAAAAAAGGCTTACTGTGCGTTGACAATGGACGCACCGTAGATGGCTAACTTGAGACGCCGGGAACGGAGCCAACACTGCGGAGAGGTGTTCTAAATAGACAGACTCGCTTCTTCTGAATTTCTCATGCCCCACCAAACCCTAATTGGTTTTTTATTTATTTAATCTAAACTGGTCTTACCCGACCCGATTCCACCCACCCACCCGATCCAATAAATAAATGATTAACGAATTAAGTTCCTAATGATGCATCATTTTATTTAAAAAAATTCGTTATTCAAGGGAAAAAAATTATCTTCTATCTTTCATTTACGGTATATTATCATTAAACTATCATATTACATTATTAAAAAAAATCGAAATAGATATTCAATGATAATTAAAATAATAGATTAAAAATTAGTAAAATAAATAGATTAAAATATTATTATATTATAGATATTCTTTACAGTAAAATAAAAAGTTTAGCTGAGTCAGATTTGAGAAGCTAGGTTAAGTATCGAGACTCAAACTTTTTTACATAGAGGTACGTAACAGTTATCCAGTAATAAAATATTTCACATAATAGATATAAAAGTTATGGTTTTATGAAATATGAGATTTTATTCTTGAAATCCTTAGAATACATTTTCCCCACAACTCGTCTAATTGTTTTCTTTTATATTAGGATTAATTTGAAAAAATAAATACGATAATAAATAGATTAAACAAACAAATGAAACATTGAACAAAAACACGATTGTAATTTACAATTTTAGAATTAATTTGTAAAATAAAATGACATTTTCTTGTATGGTAAAATAATAAAACGAAATAACATTCAAAAGAAGTTAATTGGACATAATAAACTAAATTTACGAAAATAAAATTTCAAACATCGTTTTAATTAAATTTCAATTTTACAATTCAAATAAGTTTTTAAAATAACATCAAATAAATATCAGTTCAATAAAATCTAATTCAACTCAAGTAAATTAACTTACTTACAAATATTTGTTAATAATTTATTTTATATATTTATTAGTAAATTAACTTAATTTATTTCTTATAATAATAAGATCAAAATGTTCACCTCATCCTTTAAATATTATTATAAAAATAATAATTAAAGATTAAAATATCAAAATATATAATTTAATAAATAAATTAATTAAACATTCAAACTATTCAAATATTATTAAATTAATATTTTAACATTTAAAAATATAAAATTATTAACCTGCATAATTAAAAATAATAAATAATTATAACAAATTTTAAAAAAAATTATAAAAAATGATAATGGATTAAATGATCAACACTAGCAAAGCTTGAATTTGCCAATAATCAACACAAGCAAAGCTTGAATTTGCCAAACCATGGCTTCCACAACCATAGTGATTACATGACAATACAGCTTCAAGTAATCAGCATCATGCTATGATACTATTACTGATTTGTGGCTCTCAACTTCCTGAAAGTGAAAAGCAATAGAGCTCCTCACTAGATATCACATCTTTGGCAATCAACTCCTGAATGACCAGGTAAATCCACTAAAATGTGAATTGTTTGTACATACTAACTACAGAGTATTAACCATTTCAAGACAAATGATCATTCATAACACAATCCATTTCAAGACAAAATTAGATGGCCAGAACCATCAAGTAAAATCCATGCACATGCCCCATTTTTACAGCTAAAAAATGGTTAATACAAACATGTTAAAAGGCCAAGCTTTGAACAAATATGGGACACTAATGAGACATTAATCCCCACAACATGCCAAAGTTGAAACAGTTAGCATGAGAAGACTATATAGAAGAGAGATCTTCATATATAGTTTTGATGCCAGGCCTTTCAGAAACTGATCGAATGCATCGCATGGCTATTCCCAGGACCTCCTTCATTCCCTTTTCTACAACAGGATTACTCATTTCTGGCATCAAGGTAGCATCAAAACATTCTGAGCCTCTACCTTCAGCCACACGCAACCTCACCCAATCTGTGAGATCAACACCTCCCTCCTCACTAGATATCACATCACCAGCACACCTTCCGGTTAGAAGTTCCAAAAGTATCACTCCAAAAGCATAAACATCTGACTTGAAGGAGGGCATTGGCTTCTTCGAGGCAGCTAACTCCGGTGCACGATAACCTAAGACACCGGCATCAAGAATCTGTTCGATAGTACCTGCTTGAGTCATGAGCCGGTGAAGACAGTAATCGGCGACACGTGCATTCATATCAGTTGTGTCTAACAACACATTTGTGGCTTTGAGGTTCCCATGAGGGATGGCACGATCAAAATGGAGATAGTTCAGGCCACGTGCTACATCAACTGCTATTTTGAGTCTCTGCATCCAAGTTAAAGGTGGACCTTTTCTTCCTGGTCGATCTGACAATTGAAATTTATAATTAAGTTCAAACTAGAGATATTTAGAATGATAGACAACACCAAGAAACTTTGATCAGTTGCTAAAACGAAATATGATAGGCAGCAGAATTAGAGCATACATAGGCACAAACGGAAGACAAATAATGTAATTGAGTGACAATCTTGTGTTAAAAAGCTACTTGCAACCAAAACTTATTCTAGCATCCAATGCAGAGTAGAAACCATGCAACTACAGATACAAGATACACAGGATTGAAAGGATGGTAATATAATATGTATGGTCCAAATTTAAAATAAGAAAAGCAAACATATTACCATAAAGAAAGCTTGCAAGACTTCCTGGTGAGATGTAATCTGAAAGGATGAGCTTCTCGTGCTGTGTAGGGCCCCAATAATAGCCTCTCAATCCCACAACATTTGGATGTCTGATGTTCGCAAATTTTTTGGTTTCCTTGACAAATTCTTTTCTCTGTTTTGCTACTCCTTCTCTCAACCACTTCACTCTCAACAACAAACCATTCTCCAGAGTGGCCTTGTAGGAAGTACCATGACTACTTCTTCCCAAAACTTCAGCTGGGGCTCTTGAGAGCTCCTCAGGTGTCAATGTTATCGAATCATCAAGAAAATGCAGCTCTCCAATCAACCGATCCGGTGACCTCGTGTCTAGTCTTGCAAGATTTTCACCGGTGAATGAATCACCAGATTCTGGTGACCATGAAAAGTGGCTTTGTTTTGATGGAGAGAACCCCGTTACAGCTGCCATTTTTTCATCAGAGCTGATTACCTCTGATGGCGACTCTTTGCGTGTGGCCACAAGGTCCTCGGCTGAAACAACCAAAGCACCACCCCTATCAGTAGTTCGAACAGGAGCCGAGATAATTGGTTGAGGATGCCTGTGGATATCCTTACTTGTATCATATTCTGGTGGAGATCTTGATATACGTATATAGTGTATGAAGACTGCAAGCAGGATTAATATGAAGAACGCAACCACACATGATACTATGATTATTACTTTAACAATGGTGTTCAAATGCTTCTTCTTGGAACTTTCAGCAGGTGAAGCAGTTGATCCTGGAGGACCATTTGGAAAATGTAACTTAGAATTACCAGGAAAGAAAGATGAACTAGGAAACTTCCTAAAAACTTCTGGGACGAGTCCAGATAGATCATTTCCGGAAGCATTGAAGTTTTGGAGCCCCTTTGGCATGTTATTTGGTAGAGGGCCAGTAAAATGATTATCTGATATATCCATCGAGTCAAGTGAATTCATGTCAGCAATGGTGGTTGGAAGAGAGCCAGAAAAATTATTTCCAGCAATATTTAGCACTTTAAGGCCAGTTAATGACCCAAACTCATCAGGAAAATAGCCATTAAGCTGGTTGTGAGAAAGATCAAGAATCTGAAGATCGGATTGGTCAGGAGAAGATGAGAAATTGATGCCACCAGAGATCACATTATTTTCAAGATGCAGCTCTTGCAAAGAGGGCACTGTGAGCAGACCGGATAGAAACCGTCCATCTAATTGGTTGAAACTAATGTCAAGCACTATCAGCTTTGGATACTGTGTCAAGACTTTTGGAAGGGAGCTGCTAAGAGAATTATGGGATAAATTCAAATAATTTAGACGCAAAAATTGAGGAGTTTCCTCTGGAATGGTCCCCATCAAATGATTGCCACTAAGATCAAGAAATTCTATATTCCCCCATTTCAAAATCCTAGTTAAATTTCCCTCTAATTTGTTGTTTGACAGATCAAGTACAGCACAGCTTCCAGTCAGCAGTGGTAGTTCGCCAGTGAACTGATTTGATGAGAGGTTAAGAGAGTGAAGTGTTGTTGATGTAATTATACTTAGTGGCCCTGGAAAACAAATTGAACATTAGATCAATTACAATGAAAGCTAAGGACTCTAATTCAACACCATAAACAACCAATTCCACAAGTAAAATATGATAAGTGTAAATTCACAAGCAACTAACTCCATTAACAAAATGACAGATTCTTTATTGAGAAAAGAAAAAATTGGAACTGCTAATTTACCAGAGAGATTGTTGGCACTCAAATCCAGTTCAGTTAAAACCAAAGAGTCTCCTTTCAGTAGGCCATTAGGAATAAATCCTGAAAACCTGTTGTTACTAAGCCTGAGGACCTGAAGATCATAGACAAAATCAAATCCAGGCAATTCTCCATCCAACTGATTGTAACTGAGGTCTAACACTTTCAAGTTTTCAAAAACCGGTTCTGCAACTCCACTGGCCAATGATCCAGTAAGCTGGTTGTGGCTTAAATTCAGATGCTTAATACTTTCAGATAGTCGCGGTAGAAACTTCTGCTTGGAATCAGAACTAGACAGCATGTTCTCACTTAAATCAACATAGCTGGCACTCGAGAAAAGCATAAAATCAACATCCAAATTACCTTCAAGCATATTACCATGCAAGTCAAGCTTTTCAAGAGCAGGAATCAGCTCAAAACCTTTGGGAATTTTTCCAGTGAAGCTGTTATGGGACAAGTTAAGAGATACAAGGCTGGTCACCTTAGTCAACGACACTGGCAGCTTCCCAGAGAAAGAGTTGCGGCTCAAATCCAGGGACTTCATGGAAGACATTTCTGACATTGAATCGGGAATTGGACCGGAGAAATTATTTCCAGCCAAAGACAGATTCTGCAGGCTGCTTACTTTACCAATTTCCAATGGCAAAGATGAAGAAAAGAGGTTATTGGAAATATCCAGGAATTCAAGGCTTTTGAACTCAGCAATGCTGCCCTGTAGATTTCCTGTTATGGAATTGTTGGACATGGAGAGTTTCACAAGCTTAGTGAGATTTGAAAACGCACTCAAGTCTGTGTCAGCAGAGAGACCCAAGTTATCAAGGACAACCCCAGCAACATTACCACCATTGCACAAAACTCCATTCCATGAAGAAGGGCATCCATCAAAATCAATGGATTCCTCATTCCAGGAATTGAGCACATAGCCACTGGGGTCGTGTTTGATGCCTTTCTTGAACTCCAGCAATGCTAAAATATCCTGAGAAGGAAGCTGCCCCACCACGGAGAAGAAATACAAAGATAACAACACTAAAAAGCTAAATAACTTCATAGTCTATAGACTCCAGAATATTTACTTTTGTGTGGCTCACACTCGAGTGAACACAGAAAGAGAACTTTCACCCTTGTAGCTCAAAAGGATAAGCAACTACCGTTCACCCCACCAACAAAAGGTACAAATAGAGTTCCAAGATACCCTTCTTAGGTTCTAGAAGAAAGAAAACACAACTTTAGAAAGAACCGAGGAAGCACAGTCCCAAAAACAGAGAGTGGATTCACAAGCTTCTCAATCAACACTGTTGAAGGACTTATTTACCGACAAACCCAAAGGAGGGATTTTTCAAAACCACAAGAGTCCTGACCTTCAGCAAGCAAAAATAGACAGCATTCAGTAAGAAACAATTAACCCAGAACAAAAATACTAAAACAGAAAAGAAAAATGCTACCAAAAGTCGTAAGCTTTACTTGCTCAAAGACCACCAACAGATGAAAACCAGAAGTTACAAGAGAAGCATTGCCCTTCAACAAAAAAATAAAAAATTTACAACTGCAGTGTAGCTTCTTCACCAGAGACCTCCATAAGCTGCATAGAGTAAGTAAACATAAAATGCACTGAAATGAGCCAAACAGAATGTGTGGATGTTGAGAGATCTGACACACAAAACACGATGTTTCTTACCAAAAACGCCTCCTTTGAGCAAGATGTGGACTACAGTAGAAATCCCTCCCCTCAAGTATCAATCTTTTGAAGCAGACAGGAGAGGTTAGCACAAAGATTAGACCTTTAAAGTTTAAAATTCAGAAATTAAGTACAGTACATCAGCATTGTAGCCACAACCGAGTAAAGAGAAAAGGGGGAATGAGTACTGGTTGACACTCCATGCAGCAATAAAGGTGAAGGGACCCAGAAATTTTTTTTGGTGCTAAAAGCTTTTAATTGATGGGTAGAAATCTTTTTAAAACCCGATAACAAAGTGTTAAAATTTTATGAGCAGTAAATGACCCCAAAATATTCTTTAATGAATTGTGACAACAAAACATTAAAAAGAGAATGCCTTTGTCCTTTTTAACCTGTGTCTTTTGGCATGCATGTGACAACAGACTATAGGTGCAACTTAAAATGGAACCCTAATTGTTAGTTTATGAAAAAGGCCTTAAGATAAAGCAGCTTATACACTTCATCCTTTTGAGGTTTTCAGTAGTATCTGCGTTCAGCATTGCAATTTTAGCTAGCATGGAGGCAAGGCAAGGGGAAAAAGGCAAAGCGGGAAGAAAAGTTAGGATCTTTTTAATTTATATATTTGCCCCCATTTTGGGGTGTTAATATTAAGATTTACCCGCCAAAAAAAGGGGGAATCTCAATCTCTCTCACTACTTTCCTAGTGGACGTGAAAAGATTTTATGAAATAGAGTTTAAGATTTATGGGTTAAAGGTTGGAGAGTGTGTGAACAGTGCCATGTAGGAGTGAGGGGTGACCCCACCACTGCCCCTTTGACTAGGGTTTCTTTGTTTTGATCAATGTTTCCAACATAATTCAATTAAGACAGAGTCACAGGCACAGCACAGCAGAGGTGAAGTTGGTGAGAGAATAATGGAGATATGTTAAGGAGATAGGACCATGGATTACCCCTATGCCTATAATGTGGCCCATTTTCTTTTCATTCATTTTCTGCTGGATTTTCATATTTCATCTTCAGTTACAGGTAAAAAACTTATATTATCAATCAGTAAAAATTTATCTGAGTGTTTATACTGTTACAAAACTATAAATCGTGTAGTATACTTTTTAAGGATAATTATTATAAAAATTATGTTAGTTTGAATAATAATATTAAAAATTAATTTGTGATTTGATTTTTATATTTAGGTTTATGACTTATTTTGGTTTTTTATTATTTTTTTACTTAATTAAGTTTCAAATTTTTAAATAAAATTAATTTTAGCTCTTTTTTGCTAAATCCAACTGTGGAAAGGGAAGTATGGTTTGGTTTCTAACTTTCTTTCTTATACTTAAGAAGTTATAATATTAAAATATTAATATCAAATCGAATCGGCTACCACAAACTTATAACTCAATCTTTATATCACTTCATTCAACTGCATTCATCCATTATTACTCGCATCCAAATGAGATCAACCGTGCATCTATTTTTCTTTCTCACCAATTCGGTCCGTTAATTTTTATTTTGTTTTACGCAAACCTTAACTCAACAAAATTAATTTCAATAAAAAACTGATAATATTTTTAACTTCAAATAAAAACAAATGATTGACTTATCGATATTGAATATTAGATAAATAAAATTGTAATCAAAACAATAATTATAATTTTATTATTATTATTATTATTATTATTATTATTATTAAATTGATTTAAAATATTAATATCACGATCGGTTCAGACGTATGGTCAAAATAGTTTGTTTTTTACTTAATGTTGAGACAAATTAGTTTATAATTGTTCGTGTACATCTAACAAATTATATATCATTTGAGAGTCGAGATATCAATTGAAGTTTAAATATTAATATCTCCTTCCATCTTTAATATATTTTTTAAAGATAAAATTGTGACAGAACTTAAATGTTTCAAAACAGACGATACTTATTATTCTTAATGATGACGTTTAAACAAATTTAATTCAAAATAGGAACATTAACACCCATCCGATAACTCTCCTTCAACTTCTCTTAAGATGAATAATCTCTAAACCGAATATTAGTTTGAGCTGAAATTGAATTAAATCGGTTATCCGAACTGGTATCCCAGCATTTAGAGAACATTGGCAGGGCAATGTTTGCCCAAATGATCGGGTAATTTGAAGTGTGGAGTTTTATAATGTAAGTGGGATTGTTGAACTTTATTTTGGGGAAGGGCCCTCAAATTTCAATAAATATTTATCTACTTATACTTCCACGCATTATTTCAAATACTTCATTTATTTCATTCAAGTACCTTTTTATATCTATGGTATCAAATCAATTACTTCAGTTTTAAGATGTTTTGACCTTATCATAAATATATTCTTGATTTAAATAACTCTCTTTAAATGATCATATATATTTCGTTTATAACAGTAAATACAATATGTTTATGTAAATTAAAAATGACAAATATCATTTCATTAAAATCTGAAAATGCAAGTTTATTTCAAAAAAATCAAAACCAAAACTGTACTTGTGTTCAAATAGACAGAATACAAGTAAGTCTTAAAATTGTGTGGTATATAATTATTTCAATGGCCTGTTGTTAGCGCAACAAACTTTTATTCCAAGAATCAATTAGATATTGATTGTTATGTAATTTATAAAATGACGATAATAAAATTAATAAACATATCACATATGTGATTTTTATTTATATAACTATAAAAAAATATTTTACACTCTAAATGGGAAAATTATACTATCGCCATAGGATAATGCAATTAAAAGGTATCATGATTCCACTAGCTAATGGCCTAAAAAATATTAAATTAAAATTAAATAATTTTAGATTTTATTTAAAATGTAAAATTTAAAAATATATATATATATATATATATATATATATATATATATATATATATATATATATATATATATATTCTTAACTCAATTTTGATTGAAGTATTTTTATTATTTGGTTAAGACAAAAATATTTTTAAAATGGCTACTTTTTTTATTAATATTAATAGGAATTTTTTTTTTAACCTATTGCCATTTTTATTTACTTGTTATGTATACTATTAATATTTTTTCTCAATGTTAATTAGGATTTTTTTTTCTTTATGGAAAAGATAAATCTTTAAAACATTTGTTATTAATATTTATTGTGATTATATTTTTATTGTTATATGTAATTATTTTTACTCTGACTAATAATATTTTGTTAGGTTTCTCATTCAATATGGAAAAGATACTCTTTAGAGCAATTTTTTATTGATAGTTATTGCGATTGTATTTTTGTTGTTATATGTAATTATTATTATTTTGATCAGTATTTTTATTTTTTATTTTTGCTTTTCTCATTCAACATGAGAAAGATAGTCCTTTAGAACATATGATTTAGATTTTTCTAATTAATATTTATTATAATTATACTTTTTTGTTAAGTGCAATTATTATTTTAATTAATATTTATTTTACCAATAATTTGTTATAATTTTTCATTTATTGTTAATCGAATATTTTTTCAACAAAACCTTGTTGAAATTTTGTTGTCAATAATAATTATAGAAGCTTTTTAATCAATATTTATAAAAGAAATATATAAAAACTTTAATTAATAATATTATTATCTAAATAGTTGTGGTTAACATCAATTAAAGAAACAATCTCTTATGTTAGAGGACAAAATGCTTTATAAATATTAATTGACTTCTCTTCTTTTTTTTTTTGCAAATTTTAATTAATAAATAACATTGATGAATAACGAATAAAGAATCATTAGTAGTAATTATAATACTTTATAATAACTTAAAATTAAATTCTCATAAATATCAATTAGTACACAACAATTACACCCTCAAATCAATTTAAAAACTTAAGGTTTTGGTTCATGTAAAATTTAGGATTATTAACTTATAAGTTACCTAATTTAAATAACTTATTATTGAATTTTGATTCTTTGAGTATTATGTATTATTCTTTAGCTATATCTTTAAAATACGTTTATAGTCACTAATTTTAAAACTTTAAAATATATTAAAAAAATGTAACTTATTAATGTAATGTATTTTTAATATTCATAAAACTAAAAATTTAAGTAAAAAATTTGGACTCCTTATTCTAATATATTAAAGACAGAAAAAGTATTAAAAAGTGTTACTGTGTTACTAAATGCTATATATAAATAAATTAACCATTCAGTTCTTCCTGTTTGAACTGTGTACCCATTATACATATGAATTTGAGAGCACCACAGAACAATAATGATGTTTTTATTAAGTTAGTACAAAGTAGTACAAACTCATAATAAATGCAGGATCACACAAAATGTGATAAACATTAAATCGTTGGACGCAATCCTTTGTAGCAACTTTTATTTTTCACCGGCCACCTCCACTGGCGGCATTGAAAAAAAAATTTAGAGTGTCAAAATTAAATTTTTTAAATTTATAATATATAATTTTAAGAGTTTTAAATAGTTTTTTTGTTATAGTTTTTAATTTTTGGATCTTCATTAAATTTTTTAAATTTAATTAATATACATTTATCATAAGTTTTTTTATTAAAAAAAATAATTATTTTATTCTTTATCATAACTTTTCTATTATAAATTTACCACTTCTTACTTATTTAAAAAAATATGAATTTGTCACCACTTAATAATATATAGTAGACAAATTTATCATTAAGAAAATATATACTAAAATAGTATAAAATAAATTAATTTAAAAGAATAAATTAACTAATCTATTTTTTTTTAACTCGCCAATTTTACTAAAATAAAAAGAAAGAGAAATAAATATACAAAATAAAAAAAATAAAAATGTATGTATGAGATTTAAAAAAAGCCTTAAAAATAATATAATAATATATAAATAAATAATTTAAATACATATAAAAAATTAAATGAAAAAAAATTAGGAGACCTGTGGTCCGCCACTGGCCACCTCCCTACATATCACAGCTCTTCGTTAATTATAATACAAAATCCAACGGTTCTGATTTTCACTTGAGAAAACTTTGTGGCAGGACTACCGTGTGAACATTTTAAACCATATACTACGTTCCTTAAAAGTAAAGAAATAATAAATAAAGTTGATGCAAATAAAAAGTGTAATAAATTGATGGAATAAAATGAAAGCTTTTAAAAAAATTATCGAATAATTTATTTTTGATGCCAAAATAAAATTGCTTTTAGATTTCCATGTTTACATTAACCATTGTAAAAAATGTTAACGATAAAACAATTTATTAATATACAAGTAGACGTAAATATAATTTTATAAATTAATTTTATGAAGTTGAATTAAATTTAAAGTTCAACTTTTTAACATTATATCCTAGTTGAGTTATAACTCATCCTAACGATATTTATGGTTTTATTATATCATCTGTTATCGAAAAATTTGTAATTCATTAATATTGAGTTTTACATAAAAATAATATAATCTTACAATATATAAATAAATTAAAATCTTATACTATAAGTTTATTTTATTTTATATGATTGAGTTAAATTTAAAGTATATATATTAGTAAAATGAAATATTTCGTCAATTTTTGTTAATAATCCAAAATATACTCTTTTTGTTTTTCTTTCTTTGTCCCTCATAGTACATAATATTACATGAGAAGCGTTAATAATATTACAATGTGTCGGTGATATTTTTTACTATAATATATCACATGAGAAGTTCTGAAAAGTGGCTACACTCACAATTTTCTCCATAAATTTGTCCTTATAGACGAAGAAAGTATTCCCATAAGAAAAGAGAGAAAAAAGTAATAAATATATTATGTGACTGTGATTAAAATAAGAGATAAAGGAAGGGCTGGACAGAAGATGAAAAGAAAAAAAAAAATCAAATGAGTTAATAATTATTGTTGAATTGTGAACCCTAGACTTACAGAAGAGTATTGAATAAACAAAATGAGTATCAAACATAGAAAATACTGTATGAATTTTTTTGCAGTAAAATATGAATTTGTCTATTTCTGTTGAATCCGAAAAATATGCTAAAACAATTACTAAATTTACTGTTGAAAATCTATCTCTTAGGAAAAACCACTCGCATCCACCGGATGAGCTTTTTTTAATTCCTATTTTAACTTATGCATTAAACAATTAATTTATAATAAATGAATATTCCATAGATTACCTAAATATCATCATTATATAAAAGAAATTCTCTACATTTTTTTTTCAAATTTATCCTTAAATGACATTTTTTTAAAATTAAAATAATAATTTTATCTTTTTAATTTATCTATTTTTTAAAATTTAATAATTTTTTAAACAAAAATAACTACCTAAAATAAAAAATTTTAACAAAAAAATAATATATATATATATATATATATATTTCTTTTTATAATCACAATAATTTTATTATTTTTTTTATCATATAAAAAGTGAAAATACATGGATATGTATTTTTTAATGATAACAAAGTGGGTTAGAGTCTATGGATAGATCCACATGCTTAAAATAGAATGAGTTGAATTGATATTTTCAGTTCACCCACTTAATTTAGCTCCATAAATTAACCAGCTATAAAATGCTCTGATCCGTTGATTCTCTTTTTTAGATTAAAAGTAATTTTAAAAATCAATTTTCTATATTACATCTTCTGTTAAAGATGCTGACTCTCTTTTTTAGATTAAAAATAATTTTAAAAAACAACTTTCTATATTATATATTTTGTTAGGATATAAATATTTGAAACTTAAATAATTAATATTTACACATTAAATTTTAATTATTAGTTATAAGAGTACTTAAATATATATATAATAATTATTTTAATTTATTAAATTAAAAATATTAGTTAATCAATTAAAAACTTAAAAATTATTTATACAATTAAATATATTTAATTTTTATATTAAACAAAAATTTAATAATTCACTTTTAAAAATTATTTAAAAAAATAAAAAATAATAAAAATGGTGATCCGGCTCACCCTAACCCATTTTATCACTCTTAATACGTTTCTACGTATTATGATAAAATAAACATTTTTGAATGTATAAATTATATTTTAAATTTGCAGTATACAATTTAAATTGAAATAATGTCTAATAATAATTACTTTAAAATGTTAAAATTTAATTTACAAATAAATATAAAAAATAAAACTCTAAGATTGAGTACTATATAGCTATCCAAAAATGTCGTGAAAAAATGTGTAAGATTTTTAATTTTAAATCAATTCCTTCATATTTGACCAAACATGTAAATATTTGTGTAAAATCACATTAATTAATATTTCCAAGCACAAAATTCTTTACATTGAATCGAATGCGTTTCCAAATAAATGAAATTCGGCCCATTCCTAGTTTAAAAGAATTTACCAGAATGAACCTATCTAATATTAAATTAGTTGACCCAGCATAAAATAATAATGACACAAACTCATCAACACTCTTGTATTCAAAACTGCTATAAGGAGTAGTAGCACAGCATAAATAAATTATGAAAATGGCTGAGAAGTAAAAGTCCACTAGAAAGATTAAGCCTAGATATAAATAAGTAAATAACTTGGAAGTGGGTCCAAAATTACATCATAAAAAAACTTCTAAAAATTGTGCAACATGGATGACACCTATCATAAAACACAAATTCCATGCAAAGCAGGCAACTGCATATAAAGGAAAATGTGGTTTTACTTCTTCCCTCCACCAGAAACGTTAAACTTGAAGAATATGATGTCCCCATCTTGGACCACATACGTTTTACCCTCTTGTTTATACTTTCCAGCAGCCTAACAGATAATACATTAAAAGAAACAGAGAAGTGGTTAGGTCCCAAAAAGAAGCCAACAATATCTACATATATAAATAAGGATAAAGAGGGGGCAATGGGGATGCTAGATCTTTGGTGGCACATGGTAGAACAAAACACATGAAAAAGTTTCATATGCTGAAAGCAACGGATGCACATGTATAACATTCAACCCCAATTCAGCATCAAGAGTCAGAAACCCAACAATAAAAAGACATGTTTGGATAAATTTCTTCCCAAGCACATTTGAGACAAGAAAAATAAACTTCGTAATTTATAGATATTAGCATCTCAAAAAAAAGTTGTTTTTTTAACTAATGTAATTTTAGTTTCTGAAAAAACGTTTTTTTTTTCCTTGTAAATGTTAATGATGAAGTTTATCGAAACAGTTATATTGTTAAGAAATACTGAGTTCATACCTTCACAGCTGACTCACTACCGAGTTCCTTAAGATCCTCAAACTTCATCACCTGATCAGTCAAGCACTCAGATCAGTTGTTGCAAGATTGAACATCTTTGTAAATATAATCATTGTAAGATCAAAAGTAGCTCTAGCCAAAAATGGAAAAGTTTATATGGATCGATCACGACAAATTAAACTACTTAACCAGTTAAGAGAACAAATAAATTCTCAAGTAGAATGGTTATACCAAATCGGTCATGAAAACAGTGGCAAGTCATTTATTCAATTTGCAATTTCAAATAACAGAATTGTGTTGTGCCCTTCCTAATTAGAAATTAAAACCTGAGAGATGATTTATGAAAAATATCAATGCATAATATAATTGAACAGTGAAGGTTACACAATGGACCCAATATTCGAAATAGCATGATTCATATTGATTCTAAACCTTCAGTAAACGGGGAGCCAGCTTGGTGTGAAGGAATAATGCTATTTGTATTCAATTTTGGAATCCAACATTCCTATGTTTATTACAAAAAAGGAATGTCACTCCTATTTTGAATCTCATCCAAAAGTTCATGGAATCCTATTTTCAATGTTGGATATAGGAGCTTCTAATGAATATTACTTTTCCAAACGTAGAGTAATTATTGTGTTATGTTTGGTGTATAATCTTTAGTTATACAGGGGGGTGCGATTGAGCCTTTACAGATAATTTGACTGTATGATGTTTAGTTATAGAATTATAATACCAAACCCATAATTGCAGTTCATGAACTCAACTCACCTCAGCACAAATAAATCCTCTTTCAAAATCAGTATGGATAGTCCCTGCAGCTTGAGGAGCTTTTGTTTGGCGTCTAATTTGCCAGCACTTAACCTGCAAGAAGTGAATCATAACCAAAAGGATTATTTAACATTGAAAGGCAACACAAAACACGGTGTTAGACACGGAAAACCAATGGGGAGAATTGTTTAAGAGAATTATTGCAGACATCCCAACGATGGTTATCATACACATAAAAAAGAAACAGCACCCAGACACAGGAAATTTATGCGAACTGGCAGAGTAAAATGCCAGTAAAAAAGTTTTCATAAGCAACCTAAGTACGCCTGATGTCATATTGTGAGACAAACAGCAACATAAATAGCAATGATCAGATAAGTAAAAGAAGTACCACCAAGGTAACCCAACAGAGAAACATGCCAACAGTTAAAAAAAATTGAAGTCAGTTACACTAGTTCAAAGTTAAAATAACAAATATTCTGCATATTAGTTACTTTCTTACTGCATCTTCGACGAAATTATATATGGAAGTACGTTTACTTCCTCTGCACAATAAAAGCTAAGTACTCCCCTCTACAACTTTTTATAAGAACCTTCCGGAAAATTTGTCTTAGTCTCCCTCCAAATTGTCTATTGCAGCGTGTTTTGTCACAAAAATGGCCACAACAACTACTAAAAAAAAATCTATTCAATAAATAACAAGTACAGTAAATTAATTTCTTGAGTTCTCACTCCAAAAAATTCCACTAAAAAATATTAATTACCAGAGAAAAATTCTGGAAAGGGATTAAGTAAAGAAAGAAACAATTAGTTAGGTAGAAAGAGATTAAGAGAGCAGGGTTGCAAAAATTTAAAAGATAACTTTGGAAAAGTTGTACAAACTGTTGACAATTTTAATGCCACTAACTAAATTACTTAATTCTTATGAAGTGGTTAAAAGAGTCCAATTTGGTGGGTGTACCTATAATTTAAGATGAGTTCCTGCTAACTTCGCATAACTAGCAGTTTGGTGTAATATGATGCATAAATATTGTTTATACAATAGCAAAGAAAAGACATTAAGCTGAAACAGTATTTCTGAGACAGTACGGAAGCTTTATTTATGTTCAGAAAACAGAATCAATTCAGTAATTCCAATAATAAATAGTCTTTTTACATGATAAAATTTGTAGAAAAATGACAAATGCACTTGAATATCACACAATGGTCAGGACTCAGGAAGGGGTTTGTTTACACATGGCACAATCGTCTCAACAGTTAACAGCAGAGAAACTATAAGTTAATAATGCGACGAGGTTGATGCACAAATCCCACAGCAGATTTATAAAACATAAGACAGTCTTTATTATCACTATGAAAGTAGGTATGTGGATATATTACCTCATCAGGTCCAGCTGTGAAAAAATAAATGAGATTAATAGCGGAAAACCCAGTCTTTATTATTTTGGGAAGAGCACTGTTGAAATAAAGAATATAACAGTTAGAATGAAGCACAGAAAATATAAATACATACCAACTCTTCAATCTTAACAAGCATTCAACTAAAAGTTGTAGTGAAAGGGATAAAAAGACTTGTAGCAAAATTTAATGCTTTGATCAGCGGGCTTTGCATGGAACAGGATTCTAAGTGATCTAGTTGTAAATATTTTCAGTAAAAAAAAAAGGATATACGGGTTTTAGGTATAGAAGAACTTACAAAGACTTTATTATTACAATTAAACAAATTTGGGGATTAATTTTTTGGATAAAGATTTCAGGATATAAAAATTGCACAACAACCATATTAAAGAGACAGGTGTTCCTAATTCTGCAATCAAACATTTAACAGCACCACAATACATATATTGATCAAACCTTTGAATTTTGTTCTCCTCACAATACTTAGCCGCTTCATCTGGTGGCAGATCTGAAAGATTCCTCTCGAAGGCACAGCTGAAAGGAATTATTTGCTCACCACCATGCTCCTGGACCCTGGAGACCAAAGGTGTCAAATTTAATTAAATTTATTTTGAACATTACGAAATAGTAAGCATTGAGAGAATAATAAGGAAAAACAAAAAATTAAGGCTCCATATGAAAATAAATTAAAAGAAAATACTTTTACTTAAGGAAAACAATATGTCAATAATTAGTTAAGATTTCTTCCTGAATGGAGTGGGTACACTGCTTTTAATGGAAAACCATTATGAATTTAGTATTCAAATTTCAAACAGGAAAAACACTATAATCTTCATTCTAATAATATCTACTCAATTTAACAACCACAAGAATTGAAAACCATTGTCATGTGGCCAAATTATGTGGGTGAAGGAAGCAGGCATTTAAAGGTGTTCCCTATCAGTATTCTGATTGATAAACTACCCATTCATGACCTAGTGTGGATCCTTACTTTACAGCAGTCATCCCATCAAACTTGTGCACTCGCATCTAGTACTTTTCTTCTTTGAAGCCACAAAATTATATTGCAGTATATAATAAAAAAATCGAATACAATTTTCCTATTAGTTTGCAAAGTTTCATTTTTCTTTTATAGAAAACATCATAATAGTTAAAACTTGAGAATTGGTAATTTGATAAAATGATAGTGAAATTATTCAAGGCTTTGTTAATAATGTTAAGAGTTAGCATATGCAAAATATGTAAAATGCAAGTCAGCTATCTTCATATGTAATTATTAGGATGTAACTAACTCAATCAAGACGATAATTACTCGTATTTATTTACTGCAAACACTGCACAAATAACAGAGCTTATGTGTGTTGAAGAGCTCATAGTTTCAGTTCAACTTTTCTAATAATAATAAATTATTTAGGCAGAATTTTAAAATAAATTACATAGGCGCACTTGAGATGCAGCACCTGTATTGTAATTATAAGAGAATGCCTTCACTATTTGCAGTTACATTCTTACTTACACCCACTCCGGTAATGTGCTTGTTACCTAGGGTATCATTGTTATGAGCCTAAATCAAAGCCAGGAATGGAATGTAAGGGAAGAAAACCATATCCTTTGTGCATCAAGGCATAATTATAGACCAAACATAGATACATTTTTCTATCCCTTAAGAACATAGCAGCATCTTTTACACATCTTTGAAATGACATCCAAGGAACAAAAAATTCAGAAGAAAGGCCCTAAACATGCATAATATGTTGTATACCTTTCACTTCTTAACATGGGATAAAACCCATCCTAGCAAAATTTGATGTTTGTTAGGTCCATTGTTCCACTCGCTATCGGAACCCCATTAATGTCTAGTCCCACACACCAAATGTATATACCTCGACGTGAGAGGATGTGTTGGAAGTTTCATATCAATTAGAGATAAGGTTAATTTAGAGCATATATATGTGGGTGTAAACCTCACCTTACAAGCTGATTTTGTGGGGTGAAATTAGACATAAAATGCACTTTTAAGACACATAAATGTGTAGGATACTTAGCACCCACTTTTGACATCCTTCAGACTCATACATATAGACAACACTAAATTATTCATGGAAGTAAAGTGATTTAAAAAAATACATACCAAGCATGAATTTTAGGCAGAAACTTGTTCTTTTTTCTTTGGTAATCCTTTTCAGTCATATTAACCTGTGAAATAAATTTAAGTACGTACACGGAGTTAGAAATTTCATATAAATTAATCTGAAGTACATGACACTAAAGAATGATGTGTCATGTCATGATGTAATGTAACACGTCACTTTGCTAGGGAAATAGTTTACAAAAGCACTAACATAGATATGTTCTAATTGATGAGCATGAAACAAAAAAAAAACTGTGATTAGGCATCAATTAATATCACGGTAGCAAATTTCAACTAATAAAGAGACTAAAATCACAATTGTGATACCTAAAGGACTGAATAGGAACAATTAAAATTTAGGAGAAGAAAATCACACATTTGCAATACAGAGGACACAATTAGCACAAACAAAACCTGAGAGACCAGTATTGCACAATTGTAATACATGAGACCGAATGTGCAATATAACTTGAAAACGTCTACTGCAAGTATGCACAACAGACAGTCTTCACAAATAAAAGGTATGTGTGGATTTTGAATGATAGGATCATAACCCACATGAGATATATGGGACCTGAGTGCATGATTTGCCAACATGTATGGTCGAAATGCCTTTGATAGATAATAATTAACACTTATATCCATATTTTAATTTTAACCAAACTATAATTTGGAGTAAATCACAATAAGCAATTACATCATTAATATTATTTCCAAGCCATTTGGCTATAGTTGACCATACATTGTCAAACAGTGTCAAATTGTATCCAAGCATAATGGAGACATCTCCAACATATATCTAAACATATCTCAATGTTATACAGCATTAATAAGTATTTCATATTCTTAGAAATAATTTGTAGTAAAGTATAGTATCAAAAGACATACATATTACAGTTTATATATTCTCAAAATAAACACAAAGGATTTACCAACCTAATGTTTCTCGATTAAAAACTTATTGTTAGTCTCATCACATGGGCACGGATGGTTTTATATACTATGGTGCTGCATATGTGTAAATAAAAACATGCAAAGTACATAAACGATGGCCAGGTTTAAAGAAAAACAGATCAACATCAGCTACATTGTCTCATTATTCAATTTTTATTCCCACTAATATGAACCTCAAAGCAAAAATAAACTAGTAAAGTTAACTAAGACGACGCATTAAATAGTATCCAGCACACATTTTAAACAATAAGGCCATTGTACTCCAAAGGTAAACAAATTTTGTACTGAGAGAGAATGTTACCAAGTATATAACAGGCTTGGCAGTAAGTAACTGAAAGGAATTCAAAATCTCAATATCAGCAGCCTTCCATTCACCTAGACGTACATCTTTTCCTTCCTGAAGCAATGCCTTCACCTGAAGACATGAAATTTGCACCATAATTTTCATCCAGTATGTATCCACACATTTTTGGTATGTATACAATTGAACAAATAAGAGAATAAAATGTGACAGTGGCAATTAAGTGATAGCTTCAATAAGACATGAAATTGGCACCATAATTTTCATCCACTATGTATCCACACATTTTTGGTATGTATACAATTGAACAAATAAGAGTATAAAATGTGACAGTGGCAATTAAGTGATAGCATCAATTTTACATCGATAAATGCATCCACAGACACATTTTGATCAACAATAACCACAAAAGTGAAATACATTTTCTCTTGATCAGAAAAAAGTAACATTTTACACTACAATTGTAAGAAATTAACAGCAACAATGAATTCCAAAATATGTCCAAAGTATAACCCTTATGTTTGAGAATACGGTAGAAGGTTCTATTGTTTTTTGATGCATAATACACTATGGAACCCCAAAGGGAACCCACAGAAAGCATTGTACACACCACCAAAACAAAAAAACAGATACGAGATACAAGTAAGAAATTTGTGCCAGTTTATTTTAATAAATACAGCACGTATGCACCAAACTTCAAACTATATACAATATAAGATATATAATACAAGGGATGACCATTGCATCATTGGGGGAATAAAATATATCGTATAAATTCTCAGAAGATAAAATCATACCCTTTGACAACATTCAAGCTCAATTTTTAACTGTTTGTCATTGCTCCTCTTCATGCTTTTCTCAACATCTTCTATCTTTCTTTCCATGAATTCAACATCCTAGAATTTTATGCAAAGGGCCGAAGCAGTTATACTACAGTACACAAACAGATCTAGAAGAGAGTTATAAACTTCATATTTACACAAAAGACTAAATTCCTAATGATGAAAAAGCACAAATTACAGCTAAATGGAGGATGAGGGATCCTCCTTGATGGTAGAGAAAAAGATAACACAAGGACAAAAAAATATCCAATGGAGCAAAGCTGCCCAATTGCTCCACATATCTGCATGGAAAAGCCCCTTAAAAAGGTATATACTTCGCAAACTGTCAATAAAATTAATGGTCCAAAAGTCAGTTTATTACAATTAAGCAAGTTTCTAATTATACCTTCAGCCTCAATTCTTCAGTAATGATCTCCAAATCCCTAACTGGGTCAACAGTATCATCTACATGAATAATGTCCGGATCCTCAAATGCACCTAACAAGGGCAGGTCTCTAGGTTAATTAGCAATTCACATCAAAATGTCATAAATTCATAATGCAGTAATAACAAAAGAGTCCTCAGAGAAAATTAGGCATCATCTTACGTAAAACATGGAAAATTCCATCAACAGCACGAATGTGAGATAAAAAACTATTCCCCAATCCTTGCCCCTGATGAGCACCTCGGACCAATCCAGCTATGTCATGGATTTCTAAGAAAGCTGAGACCTGAGTTTCAAGTTGAACAAACACGTCATAACACAGAAAAAAAATAGACCAATCCATCAATAACAGAATATGTCAGGAGAAACAGATGGACTTGTAAGTTGGGTACAGCTCGAGCGTAAGCTCACAGATTATTTACAAAATTGAACTACAATTAACAAGGCCAAAACAGATTCAATAAAGATGATACGAGTTCCATCACATACCTCACTTTTTGGCTTGTATAATTGGCAAAGCCACTCAAACCGTTCGTCGGGTATATTGACCCGCGCCTCATTAGGCTCAATGGTACAAAATGGGAAGTTCTCAGCAGGTATTGCCAATTTGGTTAGAGTATTAAAAAGAGTAGATTTTCCAACATTTGGCAAGCCAACCTGAACAAGGAACAATAACTAGCTTAAAAAAAATGTATAAAGTCTTATCATACAAAGTTCTCATTTCACTAACTCGTTCGAGCATTTAGAAACAACTAAACAGCAACTAAGCTTTCACAGTTCACCAGTTCACTCCCAATGCATAACAACTATTATCTAACTCCCACATAAAAATCAGCAAGATGGAAACAAAATCAACAAAACCAGAATATGATGCTGAAAGGAAGAAGACCCATATTTTTTATTGGAAAAGGGTAGCTGAGAATACTATCAAAATCGAAAATTAGTGGATTTGGCGAGAGAACTAAGAAGCATACAATGCCAATTTTGAGGTGAGAAGAGAATCGACCGAGGATGGGTCGCTCAGCTGGGGCTTCCTTGGATTTGGCAGATTTGGGAGGCATTTTTAGAGGCGAAGGGCTTTGGTTTGATTCCAATGATAAACTGAAGAACAATAAGAGCGTCTTCGAATCTCAGGTTCGTGGCTTGTAGGGTTTTGTACTAGGGAAAGCAACTCACTATACTTTCGAATCCCATTTTTATGTTTTCCTCTTTTTTTTTTTTGGATTAATGAAAACGGATGAAAAATAAAAACAAGTATTTGGGGATACTCGTATGGATTAAAAGGTAATAAATAAATTTAAATAGTTTTACACATACGGGCATGTGTATATATATATATATATATATATATATATATATATATATATACGAGATAATGTTATCGATTGAACTAAGAAAATTATATTTTAATTAATAATTTTATGTATTATTAGTGAAAAAAATAGATTATAACTACTCCAAAAATCATGAATTTTAAATTATCATTATTACTGAATTCAATAAATTTATCAAGATTTTTGTCTCGAATATATGAAAAAAAATTATTATTGTACATGGATCAATCTCTCAACGTCTCCGATGATGGAATAATGAAATTTATTTCTTACAATCTTTACTATTTCATGACATTAAAATGTTTGCGAATTATACATTCTAAAAAAAAATTGTGAAAAATATTTTTCAAAACAAATCTCTGATTTTAGAATAATTAATCCAGACTAAAATAACATTTTAAAAAGTTACTTGTGTTATTTCACAATAATTGGTGAAAAAAGAAATAATAAAAGTGCAAAAAGTAAGAGCTTTATATTTATGGATTTGAAATCCAAATTTGCTTTTGTGGGCATCATAGGCCAGTTCTGGCCCGTTCTTCCTCTTCTCCACATTGTTTTCCTACTCTCTAAATAAAGTGAGACAAAACTTGTATCGCCTTTTATTTTTTTTATTTGTTGTCATTTTCGAATTAAAATTTTCAAAATACATATTTTTTTCATTTGGAATTATTATTGCAATATATATATATATATATATATATATATATATATATATATAACCATTCCAAAAATGGAATAAATTTTTATGTTCAGTAACGATTATTCTAAAGTTTTTTTTTTTGTTTTACTTTTTAGAATAGCTATGTTAAAAAATTGAGTGCATATTATATATATTTAGAAATGGAAAACTTATTATTTATATTCCGGAATATAGTACATCATTTACGTCTTAAAATATATTCTAATTTGTATAAATGTGTCATGGAATGGACATTCTTAATATAAAAGTATATTTCAAAATGACTATTTTGAATTATTGAAAAATTACGTTTCAAAATAATCATTTCGAGCTTTAAAAAATATATTTTAATATTGACATTCTGGAATACAAAAAATACATTATGTAAAATGAGATGTACACAATTTTTTGAATTTATTAATATTTTTTAAATTAAAAAGAGTGTAGGAGAACTTTTATGAGATTAATAAAGAACGAACTCAAGTGACGACATTGTTTAGCTTAATAATAACAAAAAAAAACACACACACACACACATAATATTAACGTAGTAAAGATTGTAATATTAACAAAATTACTAATCCTGAAAATAATAAGAGTAATCATAACAATAACAATCTTAATACAAGGAAGAACTAAAACAATAAAATTGGTGATAAGTCATTGGAGTAATCATATCAATGATTATATTATTGTTTATATTAGCAATTGTGCATGTCAAGTGTGATTGTATCCTTAACATTTTTTATAAATTACATTACTTCAAAATCAGTTACCAGAATCTTAATACATACAATTTTTTTTCCTTTGAAAGCATGCACTAAATTGATGCAGACAAAAGGTTCTGCATTCTGATTTCAGTGACAAAAAGCATTGAGAAACAGTAACATTCTGCTAAGCTTTGAAGGAGCAAGATCCCAAGAATACAATTTCATTGCATACTCAATAAAAAGGAGAGCATATAACAAACTTTGGTACCTGTTTTAGGCAAAATGCCAATAATAACTTGCCCATTGCACTACCATGTATACAAAAATAAGATGAAAAATAGTAACAGTAAACATGAATAGTTGAATTCAATAAAACAAATTGAAAGAATATGTAAAGCATATATTTGCTATAAGGTCATTAATTCATTCATGGTTCTCCAGTGCAGTTACTCACTAGCATTCAGAAATCACTGAACTCAAATTGCAGCACTCACTTCTCTTACTCATTCTCTTGTTGTGTGGACTCAATCAGATTCAGCTTTGTGTTTGTGATCAAAACCAACTTCATCTTGGCTTGAAGATTCTTGCACCATTTCTAGTCCTTCATCTTTTGGACCTCTCAAAGAATTATTACTACCAGAGAAGGAACTTTCTGTGGTGTCCCTGTTCAGCCATGCTTCATGTAGTTGCAACACATACTCCAAATGCCACAACACCTCCCCCATGGTGGGACGGCTCTTTCCATCATCAGCAAGACATTTTTCTGCAATCTCTCCAAACTTGGACAATGATTCAGGACAATAGTTTCCTCTGAGATGAGGGTCAATGATCGTGTCAAGTGATCTTTGCCTTTGCCATCTCATTGCCCATTCTGCAAGATTGATCTGATCTTTAGGCAAGGTGGGGTTTATCACAGCTCTAGCACAAACAACTTCAAACAACACAACTCCAAAAGAGTATACATCTGATTTCTCAGTCAATTGCTGCCTTCTGAAGTACTCAGGATCAAGATAGCCAAAACTTCCTTTAACAGCTGTGCTAACATGGGTGTGTTCAAAAGCTGGACCATCTTTTGACAAGCCAAAATCAGCCATTTTGGCCACAAAGTTCTCATCTAGCAGAATATTTGTTGTCTTGACATCCCTGTGAATGATTCCTCGGTCAGCACCTGTGTGAAGGTAGTGCAATCCCCTTGCAGCACCAATGCACACTTCTAAGCGCTGCTTCCAAGGCAATGGAGGGAGATCACTCCCAAATAGGTGGCTTCTGAGAGTTCCATTGGCCATGTACTCATAAACCAAGATCATTTCATTATTCTCTTCACAGAAACCAATTAAGGACACCAGATGCCTGTGTCTGAGTTTTGACAGCATCTCAATTTCTGTCTCAAATTCAGCGAGCCCTTGCTCAGACTGAGGGTTGGCTCGCTTAATTGCAGCCAGAACACCATCTTCAATCTCCCCCTTATACACCTTTCCAAAGCCTCCAACTCCAATCACCAAACTGTCATCAAAGTTGTTTGTTGCAGCATTGATTTCTGCCAATGTAAACCTCTTCCCAACTCTGACTGAGGCCACGGATCCATATAGCTTCTGGGTTCCTGCTGATCCCTTCCCACCCACAGAGTTGTTAACAGCAGCTCCTCCATAGAGAAACAATGGCCTCCAACCCTGAGGGTTGTTTTTGGTGTCACTTGATTCCTTCTTCCTGCTTTTACAGAAACAGAACACAAGAACTATAAGTGCAACTATGGCTAATAAAGCTACACCTGCTCCAACTCCCACCCAAACAACCATTGCTTTTGATTTGCTCCCTGGATTTCCACCTATGTCAAACCTCTCAACACGGGCAAGATTTCCATTTCGACTAAGCTTGAAAACCTCCAGACCATTCAAGAGAGCATCGGTTCCTGCAGCACCAGCAGCTGTGTCAGGACCCAGTTGAACCCAAACCGTATCAATCTTTGATGACACAGGATCAAAATAGTCCAAGTGATATGCTCTATTCATCCCTCCAGCACGCACAAACACATCAAAATTATCCGCAGCTGTCCTATTGTTTATGTAGATCCTAAATATTCTCTCATTTGCCCTGTCATAAACCAGCTCACAGAAATGCAAACGGATCAGATAATCAAAGTCGGGATCTACTTCAAATTTCCATGACATGTTGAACCTTTTGTCCAAGACTTCAGTGTTGGACATTGCCCTCGCAGTTTCATACACCAGGAGAGGAGCCACCGAAGTATCATTCACGGAAGAATATGTAATGTTAGAACTGTTCTTAATTCCAGACCCAGCATTTTCTATGATCATATAACCAGAATCCACTTCCCATGTTCTCCAAAGATCACGATCCTCGTTGGACTGAACCTCAGGACCACCGACATTCAGCCTATACATGGTCTCCATCCCATGTCCGGACAAATTGAAGTTTCCACCACCAACTTTACTAACTGAGCCAGCAAAAAGCTCACCCACAACTGGGACAATCTCAATGGCATTGATGAAGCCAAAGGAGCTGCTGGCTGGAACGAACTCAATCACAAGCATATCCCCATTCACAGTCAGAATATATTCTTTTACCAAGAAGAATGAAGTGGCATTTCTTCCAGAATTCAGCAAGTTCATATTCTTGTGGGATATCTTACCAGGAACATCAAACTCTGATAACAATTTCAGACCATTGACCACAACACCAAATGAAGACTCGTTCACATTGAAGTTGTCAATCGCAAAGGGGTAGAAATGGAACCTAACAAAGTAGTTTCCTTTAACATCTTTGATTGTGTAATTCAAAGGAACAGTGAAAATTCTGGCTGTCTTATAGAGAGGATCATAGATTGAACTGCCACTTAACGTAGAAGTGTTGGCAACAACACTGGGGGTGCTTAGGGTGACATTGTTATCGGTGGCCAAGTCCCCCACCCATCTTCTACCATCCACATTCAAAGAAGAGTTTGAACCACAATTTAAGAGAATAGACTTTGTTTGAGCATCAACAGTGTTCACTGTCACAGACACTACCACAAGAATCAGAACAAAATAGAGTCCCTCCCCAAGGACATTCACCATTGTAACAATTCCCCCGATAAGACCTTTTATTTATTTTTAGTAAAAGAAGCAGAATTTGGAAAGGGAAAGCTAACAAAACAAACCAGATACAGAGAAAAAACAATATAGACCCAGAAAGCCAACACTACCCAATCAAAGAAACAATCTCGTATTTCCCAAGATCTTGAATATGGAAGCACGAAAGTTGAAGCCTTTATGGATGTCCGTTTTCCACACCATGGGAGACACTACAATACAAAGAGAGGAAAAGAAAAACCCACCTCCAGCTTTAGCTGAACACAATGAATCCTCAACAAACAGAAACAGCAATTCACAGATCTGAACTTGAAAGGGCAAAAGAGCAATGCAAGGAGTGGCAATGCACTATGAATGACAAAGAAAGACAACAACTTAGCTAAGTTGTGATAAGGAATCCAGAGAAAAATACTAGAAAAACAAAGATGTCACCCAAGATGGGCTCTTTCCTGAATAAACAAACAAAGAAAATCAGAACATGGGTGTGGTTGGAAACAGATTGGAAAAGTTGCAATTCATCTGTGCTTGGTTTTGTATCTTTTACAATAAGCCAAGAATCGGAGACTATTTAATAGGTACTTTATCTTTTTTTCTCTTCTTCTAACTGATGTGTCATAATTGTTGGTAACAGTAGCAAAGTTTCCCTTGATTTGATTTGACATATAAAAAAGTTTAAGGTAAACTTTTTATGTAAACGAACCAATTTTGCATTGGTTTATTTTCAGATATTTATTATCCTGATATCAACATGTTGAATGACTGCAGAGATGCATACAAAATTACACTCAGTTAATGATAATTTGAAAAACTAATTTCATGATTTTAAGATATTAAATACAAAAGTTACATTGATAATCGGATTTCAAACTCACGGTTTTGTTATAAGACACGTTTTTTAACTAGAATTAATGCGCATGAAATATAAATTTAAACTAAACTGTCCATATCTAATATCATAATTCTTGATTCATGCCCAATTAGTGGTAAGATAGTAAAAAGAGTGCATTTGAAGAAAACCGTTCATGGAATTTTAAAACTCTTAAGATACTGGCTTTTTTGGGAAGAGAAAGAAAGTAAGATATCTACAAAATTAAAAGGATGAAAGTACTATTTCTTCTTTTCTTTATTTGAAAAGTGGTTTTAAATGAAAAATGCGAAAGAAGGTAATTTGAAGAAAATGGTTAGTACTTGATTGAGAAAATTAATAAGGGAATAGGGAAGGCAATGATTGATGGGAAGGGTGGTTCCATAATCCATAATTTGTGATGATAGTGAGATGGGATGGGTCACATGCCATTGTCCTCCACATCATCAATTGTGCAATTATCTTCCTCATGCCCATAACTCACTTTTTCTTTTTCAATGATTATTATTTAAAAATAACTAGTCTATTAATTTTTGATAAATTTTAAAATTAGTTTATTTTAAAATTTTAGACCAATTTTGTTATTTATTTTTTGAAATATGTAGATTTTGTCATTTTAATTAAATTTTGTTAAGTTTATTTGACATTTCAAACACGTTTCATAATAGTATTTGACTTAACATTAAAGAAAAAATGTATCAAATAATATAAACAAATCAAATACAATCCTAAAATACGTATGAAACATCAAATAAATCTATTAAAATTTGATTAAAAAGACTAAATTCACATATTTCGAAAAATGAAAGGTTAAATCAATTTAAAATTTTAAAATAGATTAATTCTAAAATTCACTGAAAACGATAAATTAAAAACATATTTATCCCAAATAATTGTATTAATCAATAGATATGTTTTCATATGAAGTTTCACTTACATAAGCCGATTTAATGGTCAAATCCAAAGAATAAATAATATCTTGTTTAATAAAATAAAACCCAGAAAAAAAATAATTATTTGAACTTATTTTGAAATTTTTATTTAGATATCTAACTAGCATTAAATGCTTTAATTTTGAAAGTCTCAAAATTTGGAGATATATTTATTTACATGGAAATTTTAAGAATAAATTTAATAATGTTATGTAAAAGAGTGCGGTGCGCCGAATGCGGTGTCTCATGTTATTGTTCCGTACGGGGAGTACCCCTTTAAGGGTCCTTCTATTTTGCTTCCACACTACCCTTACACTACTATACTATACCCTACATATTTTATATGCCCTTCACTTCAATTATTTCACACTTACCAATATATTGCTATTACTAGGGTTAGACTAAACTCGAATAGTTCGTACCAATAAAAAAATCATCATTGCTATCCAGATACATTCACTCTACCACCACTCTTCAATTTTCAATTTATTCTATTTTTGTTCAAAGTATTTTTATACGATAATGAAAATGCCACCTTAGTTTAATCTTTGGCACCCGAGACACTGATAAAATATTATTAATTAAAGTCTGTGTGTATTGTTAATTATATATTTTTTAACATTTTATTCATGGCATTGTGTATACATTAAGAAACAAGACTATTATGAACGTTTGAGTTACAATATAATAATATTGTAGGTGTGTTAACATAAATAGTATTCACTTGAGGGAAAATATAAGAGAGAGTGAGTGGATGGGTTTGAGAGGATTTAAGAGTGAATTATGTGTTTTTTTTTAAGAGATTTAGAGGTGATTGGAAATAAATTTAGAAGTGATTTTGTGAGAATTTGTAAGAGATTTGATTGATGTGATAAATTAAAAAGTATGTTTTAATAGAAGTATCAGTGAGATTACCATTTTACCCTTAATTTAATAAGTAGTATAATTTAATATTTATATGAATAAATATATTTTCATAATTCTTTTAACCACTAAAATTTAAACAAAAAATTATGAAAGAATTTTTTTTAACCCATATCTATTCCATGGCACGGAGATCGGATCTCTCCCAACTAAGGACCCATAGATATGTTCCATTACAATGGAGATCAGATCTCTCATAAACAAACCCTACAAATCTTCCATTACATACCATGCTACCTTACCAACATGCACGTGAAAAAAGAGAGTAAAATTGACATTTACTAAGTGAATTCACTCAAATCTCTTGCATATTAGACGAGATTGTAATCCTACTACATCTCGCTAATCACCGCACTGCCTTTCTCTTAAAACTTGCCAAAAGAACACATAAATTTAACTAAAGGTAACTTATACCGATACTTCACAGACTTTTAAACCCAATAAGTTAAATATAATAATTAATTTGTTTTGGTAACATAGGAGTATCAATTAGTAAAAATATTTTATATGAAATGTATGAATAAACATTATAGAATATTCAATTTATTATCTAGGTCTTTATAAAAATATCTTGATCTTTTACCGTGTGTTTGTTTGAGGGAGTCGATTAAATATACTGATTTGGGTGGACGGATAAATAACTTTTTCTTATGTTTCATTGCAGTGATTTAAAAGGAAATGAAGGAATGAATTTGTGAAACAGTATACAAAATTCATCCCTCCTGATCTGCGAAGATTTACAACAATAAATGATATATAAATGATATTTTTACAGTTTTATTTTTTTGTGTTTTATTTCTATCCGTGATGTTTCAAATATTAGTCATAATATACATATTTTCTTTTTCTTTTTAAATAAATAAATAAATATATATATATATATATATATATATATATATATATTAGTAACCGGTTCCGTAAGGTTACATAGTAATGTAATAATTATTAATTAATAACATATATAATATAATAATCAATAATAATAATATGTAATAATTAATTATGTATATAATAAATGTTATTATTATTAATATATATATATATAATGATAATAAATAATATAAAGTAATTAGATATAATAATAAACAATAAAATTTGTCTATATAATAATTAATAATAATAAAATAAATTACTAATAATAATTTTAAATAATATAATTATTATAAAATTAATAACACTAATTTAATATATTTAAATTTTTTAATTTTTTTTAATTTATCAAATAATAGTTTTTAAATTTTAATATTTTGTCTAATTTAAAAATTACTTCATATATTTATATGGTTATTTTAGTAATTTTTAATTTTTATCTATTATAACTTTTTATTTTATTTATTTTATCACTCAAATCATTCACTAAATCTCATAAAATTTATTTTTAAATCTATTCACTTCATCCTCTAAATTCATTCAAAAAAACATACATATTTATCCACCCAAATTTACACAAATTCATCTTCACATACTCTTTCGACTCCATCCACACAAGAAAACACAGTCTTAGTTTTCTTTAATATAATATTTTACTATTTTTCTTTTCGCCAGATAACCTATTTTACAAAATGTTAAATCACCCTGACACATAATACAACGTAATATTGTTGTAATATATTTTGACGACGTGACATTAATTACAAAACTTTGATAATTAAAAACAAAACTCCACAATACAATAATCAATATGATAATATTTTTATAAGAAAAGTTGCATGAAAAATACGAGGGAATCCATGTACATGTTTTCAATTACATTTCAATTCTGAGAAGGACAAGGTTTAACTGATCTAAGGATCGAAAATATGCTAATTATATCATCAATCATTAATAAACAGTGTTTGATGTTGAATGAAACATCTCAATCCATAATAAAACTTGTCGGTGACTTTTTTTAATACACTAAAATGTGTTTTGATCAATAATAATAAGGGATTAGTCTATTTCAAAGACAAAACGATTGATTTGATTTATTACCAATATGCTATTGAAGACGATTACATACAATGTCAAAGATTTAATAAAGCGTTCACAATATAAAAAAATACAGTAAAAGACAAAAGTATTTATTATATTATTGTAAATGAGAAGTATTGCCAACACTATCTCTAATATGAGAAATTATTAGATTAAAAAAATATAAATTATATGTCATGAGAAGATTAGTCATAACCACTTCCAACCACTGCTACACAACTGCTTGTACATATCCTACATATTTTACATATTAAATACGAAAATTGAACTAAATTTTTTTATTTAGAAACCCACACACTGTTGCATAGAACATAAATTACTGCTATGTTTGAGTGTCCCAAAATTACGTGGAAAATATGTACTTTTTATTTTGATAGCAGAGGAAATTAGAGAAGTTCACTCGTTTGATAGCACAAGAATGCAACCCCTTTTATTACTTTTTCTGGTAAACATGAAAATGAATGGAAGATACTGTGTTTGACATCTAATATAAATTGAATTTACAGGAGTCCAAAACTGTACAAAAAATGCAAACTTGATAACATTCGGATTTATTTTACATAATGAATCAAGTCATAACATAACCAACTATCACTACAACATAATCAAGACTTTTTCTTTCATCCTCTTTAATTTCCACTTTTTAAAAATATAATTAATATTTTTATCCATTTTCTTCTTTTCTTTTGCTACCTACCTTATTTTCATAGCCTCTGTTTCTTTTCTCCCTACTAAATACCAAGGTACATGTTTCTGTCTACCCCTCCACCACAAAACAGATGCAAGTGAATTTTTCTACATTTAAGACAGGTAGCTACAACCTACACTTAGCCATACCTAGCTCACATGTCCCATTTTGAGAAGCATCTCAAGAAGTGCATGTGAATGAACAATACACAATAACGGTAATAACCATTTTAAACACAAATCATTGAATGCCAAAGAATATCATACACTTGTGCCTATAACCCAAAAGTATCAATAAGCCATGTAGAAATTCATTAAAAAAAAATGTACAAAAGCTAATAAATTAGCCCACATGGAAGGCAAAGTAAGAATTACAAAGAGAGGAAGCAAATTTGTGAGATACTAGTCAACCAGCCTAAGCATGTCTCCTAGTATGATACAGAATTCGTGTACGGAAAAATCGGTGTTATCAACTGCACAAGTTGTTGGTTCTTTTGTGGTGCTGTTTTCCTCAAAAATGCGTTAAGGAGAACAAAAACCCAGCAGCTACACATCAGCCAGCTGCTATATTATGTGAACAACTGTACAACTCGTTACCTGTATCTAGTGGAAGATTTGCACATAGCTCCTCAATGTAGTAATTTAACATAAGACAGCATGAACTAAAATAATTTATGCAATAGCATTGCCATTGCTTCAGTTATAGACATGAGAAGTGAACCCAAAAAAATGAAAAAGAAACGGAACTATCATAACTCTAGCATCTCTTCTGATCTCTGTATAGACGAAGCTAATAGAAAGAAGAAAAAAAATGAACCAATTAACACTGTAGTGGCGTTCCGTGAAAAGTTACTTGCAATCTCCACATCCTGCGTGGTTGATCAATATGATCATGTGGGGGCTTGCGTGATTTGCTTATCACGACTCTGGGTCTTACGAATCCAGAGCGCGGAAAGATACAGTTTGTATCAACAGTGTCTGTCAATTTACCTGGCCAAACAGTACAATTAAACAAGTTTTCTACAGTCTCCACTCAGTTCTCTTCTTACAAGCTCCAAAATCTCAATAATCTGCAAAATGAACAGATAATTATTAAATAGTTATATGTTGGGACTTCTGAAGACCAGGCGGCACACACTACACACTATTCTATTCATATGAACGGAAAACCTCTAAACTTTCTTCAGAAAGAAAGACTATTATTGGACAGGACAGACACAAACTGAAAAGAAAATTATATGCCCCTATGTTTCTTTGAAGACTAATAAAAACTTCTGCTTGGAGCTTCATAATAGTTATCTATCTAATAATACACAATTCTTAGTTGAATGAAGGGGTTGAATTAGTATGCCAGCTGTACACAGTTCCAGTTTACCAATGCTAAAAAAGAAGCTTGTTCACCCGTGGCGGTGATATACACTAACAGGTTATCCTAAGCCTATTTCTGATCCAAATCCATGTTCATTCCATGGAGGGAGGGATTCCCATTATGTTAGAAACAAAAAAAACCTCCACTCCAGGTCCAAACTAAAGTAGCAAAGAGATAAAAACTGGATTAGATTAAGTGAAAATGATGTATTAAAGAACTGCGTGATATTAGTTAGTAACTAAGATGAATTTTATTTGGAAAATATAGAAATGACCTCAGAACAGAATACCAGGGCAATTGAGATGCTTTGCAATCTCCCACTAATTTTTACTCACACCGTCTTCCACTTCCTCTATCTACTCCCCTTCCCTTGTATATAATCACAAACCACAATAGAATTTCCTTCGAGTTTCACGGTTGCCATTCTGGCAGTTGGTTACACTAGTCATGTCCACTCTGCTATGTGCCGGAGCCAAACATCAATAAAGAGCCCAACTCTCAACCCTCTTCATCTCTCCCTATCGTACAATTATATGAAGTGAAGAGTGATATTCTCTGTGTGTGTGGGGTGGGGGGAGCAAGCCAGTGAACATGAGTTTAAATGCGGGTTATCAGAAATGGAGACCTACAGAAGTGATTTGATTGTACTCGTAGTCAATGTAGGTCGTCATAAACCAACCTTCATGTTTAGGACTGAACATTTTTTTATCATACCTAACTAAATCACAAAAGCTAGTTTAAGAGGTTGGCAAGTCATGTAAGGATTATTCTTGGCCATTTTTCTAACAAATATAACCAAGATAAATATGACAAAAAATAGCATATTAAACACACAAAATTTGCTAGATATTCAATTCTCGAACCTAAAGACAAACTTCAGGGATTTTCCTTTAACAACAGTTAACATTACGTAGTTATTGTCTTGACTCAACACAGAATGGTACAGTTTATTTTAAGATCCTCAAAATAGACATTGATATGGAGAAATAATCAGGAAGATAGATAGACTCAATACAACACTTCAATCATGACGAAGTACAAACATTAAAAAGATGTGCGGAAAGCAAAAGGTTCTTACCCCAGGGTAATGCTGTAGTATGGGTGAATAATGATCAAGTGCAATGTATATTTTTTCAAGGAGCCTAAGAAGAGTATCTACCTCGTCCCCCAAAAGATCAACCTGAAACAACAAGTAACTGTACATCAAATATAGGTGGGTGGGTGGACCAATTACAAGATTTGAGGATTAAAATAGAAAGTTAACATAAGAACCCCAAAAACTTAGGAAACTCTTCCATAAAAGCTAGCTTAGAGAACCAAGCCACTTAAAAACTCCACAAAGTATCTTATACTACTTGATGTGGGACTTAAAAACCCATAATACCAAATCCCTGCCATTACACCGTTCCTAAGAAAGAACCAGCATCTTGGTGGCTAACACACTACGACACTTAACTTAGCCTTTCTGGTAAGCCCCTTCGTGAGTAGCCTGCTCTGAGGCACAAACAACCAACTATGATACCAATTGATAACACCAGAGTACTTGCGGAACCCTTTCCTTAAAAGCTAGTTTTAAGGGGAGAGAACTAACACTTAAATACTCCACTGAATATCTAATACAACTTGCTCAAGGTGGAACTTAGGCATCTCATGCATCATAGTTCAGAAAATAATGTTTTCTAGATGAAACTTAGATATCTTTTCAAGTTGAGAATTAGCTGTATCTTGGTTCTCCAGAATTTTACAGCATATACCTTATAGGCTGATTCACTCACATACAGGCCTTGATTGCAATCTAGTTTATTTTGCACATGTTCTCTCTCTCTCTCTCACACACACACACACACACACACATACACACACTTTTTCTCTCCCCTAGGGTGATACTACTAGGTATCATCACAAGCCACAAGTACAACTCATGAACCACCCATGGGACTTCTCTTTTTTTCCGTGAGAGCACAACAATTGCTTGACCTCTCCAACAGGTGCTTGTGCTTCCCTGATATGTGAATCACACATTCTCATCCCAAGTGGTCAGTGAGAGTTTCCACTTAAACCAATACCTTGCAGGGTCCACTAGTACTATCTAATAATGAAATTCAAATATCAGCCTCCATTGGAGCAATATAGGTTACACTTATAAAATAAAGTAAAATTCAGAAACACATAAACCTAATCCAATGTCTCCAACACCATCATGACAAAAGTGAAAAAAGACAACATAATGTTTTGGATGAGATACCTCTGTTTCAGCCTTCGCGAGATCAGAAGATCTTGTTTCTAGACGTTGCTTGTACACCAAACCCATGGTTTTAAGTACGTTGGCTTGGTTATTGATCCAATGAAACTCAGATCTTATGTTTTCAAGCCTGAAAAGATTATTAAATATATGTCTTAATACTAAGTTAATTCCCAATTATTCCTTTAATCAATAGACGCAGTCATAGAAACATAAGTTTATGATAAATTAATGTGATAATAAATAAAAAGACCTTGACACAATTAATGCATACCTCAAATGATTTCTTGAAATATCTTTGTTTACTCTAGCTTCAAAATCAGTAATCATCGTCAACAATTTATGCATGAGATTAATGGTAGATTCCATTTGCTTCCTAGTTTCCCTTTCTTTAGCCTCAAACAAATTCAGTGCTTCTTGTTGTTTTTGTGTAAGAGCAAAATGTACTCTTCTTTCTTCTTCAATTTCTCTAAGTTTGTTCGTTCTTTGTTCAAGATTTTTATGCAGCTGATGCATTTGCTCATCATATTGTTTAATTTCTTTCAAAGCTGCAACCAGGTTGCCATTAGTGACATCCAATTCTTCACTTTTCTCTTCTATTAATTTATGTTGTTGGGCAATCTGAGCTCTTAAACTGTCAAGTTGTTCAGAGGTAAACTGCACTTTTTGTTTCTCTTGAACCAAAGCATCTGCTGCTCCTTTGTTTAACTTCTCCTTTTCTTCCACAACTGATTTAATTGTAAGCACTTCATATTTTAGTTTCTCCTTTTCAGAAACTTCCAATTTTAAAGCTTCATCTGCATTCACCAAAGTTTCTTTAAATATAATATGATTAATATCCAATAACCCTTGCATCATAGTTGACTCCATTTCTGCTTCCTCAATTCCCAACCCACTAGAAGCTTGAGCACTGTGGGAAGCTTCTTGGAGTAATACTTCATACATTTCTTGCATGAAACTACTCTTCAGATGTAATTCTTCAGAGAAGCATCTAAACTCACTAACAATACCTTCAAATAAACATTTATATACATCTTGAATAACTGAAACTTGAGAATGTGCATCCTCTATATCATCCTCAAGCTTCTGAATGGTTTGTAACAATTTTTTCTCCACCACTTGCTCCTGTGACAATTTTTCCTCTGCAGCAGAAACCTGGGAAGAAAGACTCCTAAATTCTCTTTTCTTATCCGATAGAGTCTCCTTCAGTTGATGATTCTCAGATTCTAAGAAATCCAATCTATCCTTTAAACTGCTAAGACATTCAATGTTTTCACTGAATTGATGTACTTTCTCACTTCCATCAAGGATTTCATTCAATTTTGCGATGGCATCAGGGATTTTTTTCTTCAACAGCTCAAACTCCTTGTCCTTCTTCAGTGGAAAAGAAGAACCTCTTTCTTTCAAAAGCTCCCGTCTCAAGCGAAAATTCTCTTCAGTCTTCTCTTGCACCTGTGATTCATGGTTTCTTCTCATTTTGGTAATATAAGCAATTAAATCTTCTTTAGACATGTGCTTTAGTGAGGCTGAATCCAAATTCTCAGGCTTGTTAATCTTTGACTCCTGTTTGCCATTTTCTTCCATAGCTGAGGGCGACAAATCATCAGTGGAAAGCTTCACATGGAAATGATCAACCTTCTTATTATGACACCATTCCTCAGCATTCTCCAAAGATCCATGAGAAAGAAGGTGTCCGGTTTCAGAAACAGAGAGTGTTTTAAAAATTGAATCCAATTCCTCACGCAAACTTGAGATCTCTTTATATTGGTTAAAACAATTTCTACTTTCTGAGTCAGAAAGATCCCACAGTTTCTGTTCAAACTCCTGTTGCAAACCCCAGATACCGTTGCTGATCACCATTCGTTCAATTTCTGATTGAAAGTCCTGCTCCTGCTGCCATTCAGAAAGTGATGCTTTTGATAACCGATCCGTGACTTTCATTCTGACACTGTCTACAGCATCCTTTAGATTTTCCAAAGCTTTATTATCAACACAAATCCATTTTTCTGCCATATTCTCTTGCAGAATACCACTTAAACCCACCAAATCAGAACCTGAACAAATTGTTCTGATGGGACTAGCCCCCTTAATTTTATTTATTTCTTTCTTTAGTTGACTTAAGTCCTCATGTACTGCAATTTGAAGACTGTCTACAGACATTACATATCTATCGGGCTCTACAAGATTATCTGGAAACTGATGTGCAGCAGCTTCGTGGGATTCATGATGATGCAATGAAGAGCAGAATGTCTTAGTTTCACCTGAACCCACATGAAGTCCATGTAGAACTTTCTTTAGCCCGATCACCTCCAATTCTTTCTCAGTGATTCGCTCGGCTGCCTGTTCCTCAACAGCATTAACCATGCCCTTTATGACTGAGTCACTCACCATCCTAGATATTATCAGCCGCTCGTCAAGATCCTCCAGAAAGGAATCCATTTCTTCAACTATACCAGTGTGGTCGTCCACATTCTCATCCTCTTTACCATTATCGTAAATCCTTTCTTTACCATAATCATAAATATTTTCACCACCCTTCATAACTGCGACGCTCGCCACTGCCACTTTTTTTCCTCTATAAACAGGAATCAACAATTTGGGGCCATTTGAAACACAAACTCAAGGCAAACCCTCAAATGTAACACACCGCCTGCCAATGTAGGAAACACATGCATAACAATTAGTAAACTTTACAAACTGAGCCATAAAAAAAAGGTTAGTAATACAAACCTCAACAATAACTATTTAGAGTAAATTCCTTAAGACTTCCTCTAATTTCTATCTTTCTCTCTTTTTTTTCAAATCGTACACAAATCCCCTTAACTGATTGTAAAACATGACAGTGACACCTCTTATGCATTGCAATCCCTTAACAATTAAAAAACATTGGGGTATCCTATGAGGTTGGTTGTTGCAAAACTTTACAAAACAGGAAAGTAGAGCGCAATCTTTAAAATACCATGGCCGTCATGTAATTTACAATTATAATTACAATTATTCAAATTGAACAAAAGTTCAGTCGCTATGACCCCAGCCCCCTCCAAAAAAAAAAAAAACTTCACTCACATCCTTTCACTGCGATCACTTCCAAAATCATTAAGACAAAATTCAACAATCAATACAGCGAAGCAAAGTCAAAATTCTTTTACCAGCATAATTTTCTGAACCAAAAAACGACCCACGAGTTGAAATTCAAGTGACACGAAAAACTTCAACGTCCAGTGGCACTTAACAGGAGCTCCAATGCAGGTGGAAGGACGTAGAAACAGTCGAAAACAGAGAGAAAGAAAAAAAGAAGAAAGGTAGTGAGAAACTTACAGGGGAGAATAAAAGAGCAATCTTGCAGGCGTACGAGGCTGAATTAGCGGACAAAAGAGGGAGTTAGAGAATCCCGAGGCGACAGGAAAACGTTTGGAAAGAGGAAGAGTGCAGGTGGGGGCACGGTTGAATTGTGGTAACGGCCTTTTCTAGGGTTTAGGAGCAGAGAGAAGACGGTGAAAAAGTTGCAGAAGCAAAGATTTGGTAAGAGCGGGAGAAGAGTACGTAAAATACACCCTAGTTAACCTCCAATTTACAAACCCACGTTTCACTATTATTTGTTATTATTTATTATTTATTACTATTAATTATTTAGCAAAAAAAATGTTGCTACTATTAATTACCATTGTTAAGTATTACTATTTATATATATAAATAAATTTATTTTTGTTGATACCAATATTATAATAAATAGATGCTTCCACTGGGTAAGAAAAAAATAGTATAATTAAGTATTATAATAAGTAAATAGTTATATAGATTATAATTTAAATTATGACATAAAGTTGATTTAATTACTGATTATTTGTTGTCAAAGTTTATTAAAATTGAATTTAGATATAGACATTACAAAATTAAAACTAGCCCACATGTACAAGTGGATCCAAAACTCAATTTTAATTCCTCAAACAATATTTTGAGTTGGAGTTTTATGAAAAAGAATCTATCTTATTAAAGATTGTCAACCAGGATTTTTCTATTAGTTTAGAAAATTTTAATAGTTGAGATAACTTCTATGCTTAATTACAAAAACAATGTGTTGGATGTAGGTTTTTTGAAATTATTTATTTTGATTGTGTTTTTTAATCATTAAAGGGTTTGCTAAATTGCGCTTATCTTTTTTTTTAATTTAGAGGTGTTTCATGATGATGAAATTATAGGAAGTGATAAAGGAAATAAAATTCTGTTAAACCTAGAAATGGTAATTTTATCGTTGATTTTCAAAATTATTACAGCGTTGTACTTTCTTTTTATTTGGTATAGATGTTGATATATATACAATTTTTCATAATTTAATGAACAAAGTATTGTACCGATTATGAAAATTAAGGGATAAATTATGTTGACAGTGAGAAATTAAATAATAAGTGGTTTTTTTATCGGGACATAACTTGAATGTTTACATCTTTGTAATGTATATTTTCGTAAGTATGTGAAGTTCAATTATTCGTGTGAAGGGTTATTTTTTACCAGTATAATTATCTGTGTTTTAAATATTTGTTTTCATTTTAATAAATTTTTATGTAATAACAAATAATTTATAAATTTTGAGATAGTTTCCGTTTGAATCATAAACTTGCTACTTACTTTTCTTTAATTTATCTACTGTCTTCAAAGTTTTGTATAAAAACGATGCATATTATCTTTTTATTTTATTTCTTTTTACGTTGAAAAGCTTTAAGAAGGTGACTTTGATTGAGATTTACATATTTAATTTATTTTTACAACAAGTACATTGTTTAATCTAAATTTCAATGAAATATTCTTTATCATTACAAAAAAAAAATGATCAATTTTAAGAATAAAAAATATATTTAAAAATCTATTTCGAAACTAATTTTTTAATTAATTTTTTTTATAGTTAAATTTTTTATAATTTATATTTATAACAAATTCATATATCAATTCATAATAGAAAGAGCTTACAGAAACTATTTTATAAATTTGTATCTAAATTAGTTATTATAATAATTAATTATTATTTTAATGAGACAATTTATTTTTGTTTTGATTTTTTAAATAAATTTTGTTAATTATTATTGATATTACGAATACAATAGTATCACGATATTTAAATTAATGTTTGTTTGTTTTATTTTAAGTTTGAATTAATATATTATTGTTACAATTATATTATTTTCTATTTATTATGTTAATTAAACATTTAGAGAGAGAAAGGGATAAAGTTTCACGTGTATAGTTGTGTCCATCTTTGAAATAATTGTTTAGCATGAAGAATACATACATATAAAACAAACACAATATTAACTCGTACAAATCATAGATCACTTCCGTTACATCAATTATTGGAATACTAAGCACAATGACCAAAAAAAAAAAAAGTACATCAATAGTGAAACAATAGTTAATTAATTTGATTATATATTGATTATGATGATAAAAGTTAAAGTGAGGGAGAATATATGTGTTACCCACTTTGTTTGTACATGGCTAAGACAAAGTAAAGTTATAACTATAATTATATTTTATTGATGGAGATTGGGTAGTTGGATATGAAAGTGATAGTGATTAGTGGGTGAAGAAATTCCACATAATATTTAATAATATTTAATGTGTTTTTTATTCCGATAGTAATAAAAGTTTAACTTAAAATCCTATTTATAAGATTTGAGACTAATTAATTTGAATTTTCGTGTTAATAGAATGTAAATAAATTTTTATTTTAATAATTATAAATTGTTACGTTTTAATATTTGAATTATTAACTCCGTGTATATAAATAATATTTGTTTAAGTTCGATTCAAACTCAAAGAAACAAAAAAAAAAAAAATAAAATTGAATAATTATAATGTGAGAAACAAAAGTGTAATGGAGTGAATGAGTTTATTTACATTTTTTATAATAAAAATGAAAAACGTTGATTTTTAGACAAACTAATTGTTGAAGAAAAGGTTATTTTATTCTAATGATGTTTTTATGTTTTTGTTTTTCGTGAAAACAATTATCTTTATATCATAATCTTTGATGTGGTGAGCAGAAAAAATAATTTAAAAAAAAAATGTCCCCACAAGACATGCACACAAATAATTTGTTGAACAATCATGGCCACATCATTATCATAATGTTCCATCTTGTTGGCTTATGTTTCAAGTTTCAACTTTTAACATTTTACAAATTTTTATTTTACCCTCTTTGACTTTTTGCAAATTTGTAACATGTAATTATCACCCATTAAAAAGTGTACCACATCATTTTTATATTGTTATCGTGTCACACATGTTATTATTTCCATATAGTATCATCAAATGGAAAAAGCTTGGTGATTAGTACCAATATATAAAAATAAAAATACACTTAAACACTAATTAGACAGTATTATGTTAATAATTTGTTATTTAATTCCTTAAATTCAGATAAAAAGAATCCTGTTTATTTAAAAATAACTAGTCGTCATTTTTTTCTTAAATTGATCCTTTAATTTTAAATTTTGGTTCTCAAATTTGAAACTTTTTTTTTTTATGTCTTGAAATATTCTTTTAATAAAGTTAATACATTTTTAACAACAACAGTTATATACGACTAAAATGAATTATTTGAAATTTGATAAAAAATATTTACATATTTTTAAAAACAATTCCTTTTAAATTTAGGAAATAAAAAAACTTAGTTTGAACTTGAAAGAAAAAAATTTAAAAAATTTATAATAGCAAATGAGATCTACAACCAGGGGTTGAAGAACTAAACATATTTCAATTTGAAAGAGAGAAAACAAAATAAGCATTTAAGTTTTAAATAATTATACTGTGAATATGAATTGTTGTGTCCCAATGGGTATCATGTGATATGAACGTATTATTATTATTTATTATTAGGACCGACACATACATGTGCAGATATCAACATTATATAGTATTTTGAGTAATATACAAAAAAATTGTTTTTCATTACCATAAATAGACGTTTTTTTATTTATAAAGCACATGCATTTGTCTGTTTTGTTATTTTTAAGAAATTATTTGGTTTGTATTTAAAGTTAGGGTTAAGTACGATTTTAGTCCTGAATTTTGATTCAAAATTGGAAATTATTTATGTCTGAAACTTTGATATATTTTGGTTTTTAAGTTTAAAAAATGAATGAAAATAGTTTTTTTTAACCCAATTACGTTAACTTTATTTTTACGTGTTGAACGTATTTCATATTAGTATTGGAGTTGTTTACACACCGTTTGACACATTTTTGGTTCAATATTTTATAGAAAATGCGTTCGACACCTAAAAAAGGTTAATGTAATTGGGTTAAAAGGACTATATTTATTTATTTGTAAAATTTAAAGACAAAAAAGTATCGAAGTTTCGGACACAGATGAATTTCAATTTTGGGTCAAAGTTCAATAACTAAAAACATACTTAACCCGTAAAATTAAGAAAACTACGAATAACTTTTTATTAAGAATAATAAGTAAAGTAAAAAAAAAAAAAAGTAGTATCATTTTCAAATTAGGGAAAATTGAAATATTTTGTTGTTGTTAAAGTTGGTGTTATTTACACTTAGAAAGGAAGAGGGTTAAAGTTGTGGTTTCATTACAATGAAAGCTTAATGACAAAGGAAGGAAAAGAAGTTAAAAAGCAGAAAAGGGTGAGAAGAAAAGCACAATAGGTGATAGAATCCAAAGATTTTGCTATTTTCACATTTTTTTTTTGGTGATAGAATCCAAGGTTTAATGTGTTAGTGTTTCATCACGAACTTTTTTCAAGGGACTAAACAAGCAAGAACGACGATTTTTTTTTTTTCTGTTTCACTGTGAAAACTCACATTTTAATCATTATTTTATATATAAATAGCTACTGATAAATTGGCTGTGATAGTTTATCACTATTTTTAAGGTTCATTTTGCAAGATCCTAGATATTTGTGAGTTTCAGTGGATTATATAACTTTTAATATCTTTGTAACTTTTATTTCAATTTGAGAGTTTAATAAAATTCATATTTTAATTAATGTTTAATTATACGATTGGTAAAAATGCATGTGTTTAATCTTTAATAATTGTCACCTATATTTATTATAATACAAATTTATGTTAATATATAATTAATCTTAAGCGGTGTCTTTTACATTTTTTTAAATTTAAAATCCTTATTGTCAGTTATTAAAGATGAAGCAATTGTTTAATTATATACATCATTAATAAAGTTTAAACAAAATTAATAAATTTAAAGATTTCATTTTAAAGTTATTATTCTTTCATTGTAATAAAAACAAATATATTAATATTTATTATATTAAATTAACTATTTATTGTATTTTGTTTATTCTTGTGTTTATCTTAAATTTGTCAACATGTTTTAATAAGAAAGATTTATAAGAGTCTGTCTTAAATTTATAATCACATATATGATCGGATATTTCCCTTATTTAAAGGGATTTTCATTTCATTAGAGTTAACAAAGATACTCTTAAATGGATATTTCCAAACACATAATTACTTCAACTATAGTTGTGGTCCAGACCAAAAGACTGCATATCAAGTACTTTTTCACAGCCATTTTCTTTTGTTTAATCCTTCACTACTTTGTTTTAAAATTTATCACATCATAAAATTAAACTCAGAAACATAATAGCTTATTTTAATGTTATTCTGCAAATTCACAGAAAATAAGTACATATTTTGTGAAAATTGAATTGAATCAAACACATTTTACTTCACAAAGAAGACAAGATTTTCAAGAAGTAAGAATGTGTGATACAACAATGAAGGGTTCCTGAATTTCTACAGATACAAAATTGTACTTAAGTTGACGAGTGAATTGAAGGGATTGGTCAAAATTCTCATCAGAAGCATCCAGTGGTTTAAGGGGGTATTGGAGGCATGATATGTTCAAAGATTACTATGTAAAGATTGTAGCTGAGAGATAACTTCCTTTCTGACTTCATTTCTTCTTATTTTCCCTGTTGTAGTAAGTGGAAATGGCTTTTTCCATGCAATAAACATTTTTGGTATCTTAAACCTGAAAAGAGAACAAAAAGAAATCATCACTTGCTTCCTTCAACCAAACTATTCTCTTACAAACATGGATTTTGGAGAAATACCTGCTTAAATGATTTTCTATACAATGTAGCTGGAGATTCTTTCTAGATAGCTTAAACTCTTCATTTGAAACAATCAATTGCTCTGACCATTGCCAATTTTCTCTAAGTTGGATACATGCTGCTACCATCTCTGTTAGGTGAGCATCTGGGATTCCCACAACAACAACACTTGTAATCCCTGGATGCTGTAGTAGAATTGCCTCAACCTACATCAAACAAATAACATGTTCACTCTTCCATGGAGTTGTAAATACCATAAATAAAGTAAAGACAAGCATTTGACTGAGAAAAAGAAGCATTTGTCATGAACCTAACAGCTTATTCTCTTGGTTTAAGTTTGTTCTTTATGATAAGGAAACAAAGTTAGGTGACACTTCTATTACCTCTTCAGGGTAAATGTTCTCCCCACCACTCTTGATTCGACCATTTGTTCGACCAAGAAGCCACAGATTACCATAATGATCAATCGATCCAATATCACCTGTGTCAAGCCAGGCTTCATTGTTCGGGCTTAATGGATTTGTGTGAGTTTCCCAATACCTAAGCATTATGTGTGGTCCTCTAGTTAGAATTCTTCCAATCTGACCAGAAGCATCTGCACTTATCTTCAGTTCTACATGGGGTGCAGGCTTGCCAACACAGACACCTTGTGGCTGCTGAATAAACTTGGATCCTGCCACACCAAATGATTGAAGGGACATGTTTGTCTTTTCATCCATTGGATCATACAGCATCAGGAATGTCAATGAAGAGCAGGTTTCTGTCATTCCTTTGATAAATGAAACAGACAAAGGCTATAAGATCAGACCAGTGAATTTCCATCTAATATACACAAGAGAACATAGAGAAATTTAAAAAATGGTCAAATTTCAGTGGCCATCACATCATACATTATAAATTTTTGTCATTTGGTATGTTGTATTGAGTAAAGTAAACATATACTGATAAAATAAAAAAAATAAAAAAAAGAGGAGAAAAGTGAAACTTTTGATCTTGTCATAGAGAAAAAACAGAAGCACACGTTCTTCAATGTAGACTTGACTATTTGTTGGCTACTAAATCAAACCAGTGATTTCATCGATACAGATTTGAGGATGCCATTCCTTCGTCATGTTCTTGACCTATTAGCCCAGCTAGATAGGTACAGAAAGAATCAATGGCTTTCCAATACTTAATAAAGCAGGTTGAATTAGGAAGATGATGTACGGCCATATTTCTGGTGACTATGTAGGAGATAAACTTTAAATGGCTTTAAATGAAACTCCTTGAAAATATATATATATATATATATACATATATATATATATATGTATATATACATATATACACATATATACACATATATACATATGTATATATATACACATATATATATATATATATATATATATACACATATACATATATGTATATATATACATATATATATATATGTATATATATATTGGCAGGTGCAGGTTTCTGTTTCACCACACACTTTTAAACCGACATATATAAACTGGGATGTTAATAAAAAGAAAACATTAAGCACTGGGAACATCTGCAAAGGATTTCAGTTTCTTGGCACATCGGTTCAAATTAATGGGGCTTTCAATAAGCAGTGCCTTGCTATAATCTTTCAATATGGAATTGAGTATATTATAGAATTGGTTTCTAATATGGTCTGCTTGACTGTTCCGAGGTAAATTGATTACTTGAAGTGTGTATCCAATTAGTTTAACAGGTCCTGCTGTAAATTACTTGTTCTCATCATGGTATTGATTGTTGGCTAAATATTTTCCAATTTCTTCTAAGTTCTTGTCTTTCCTTTTCCCTCTTCTCCCTTAATTTTGTATCATCTCTCAATCTCTAGATTGTTTACTAATATATTTTTCTTCTCCCAGCTACATAGATTTTCTTATTCATATTTTCAAGAGTAAAAAATCCATCAACCTAAAAGCACTCACATGCAAAAGTACGTTAATAGAAGTTCAATTTGATATGCAAGTTTTTACGATCTAAAATTAGACAATAAAGTTTCTTCTACCCAGCATAAGGATAACAAAGACCTACCATAAGCTGAAATAAGTTTAGCTCTGTGAAAGAATATGCTTGTGTCCTTGATGAGCTCATGTGAGAGGCTTCCACCCCCATTTAGTATTTTCTTGACAGTTTCTCCTCCTTTCCATATATCTTTGGGCCTAAAATTATCAAAACAAATATAGATTGAGAAAGTTGAAAAAATGTATTCACAAACTCTGATACTTGGCTTCTAAGGTAAGAAGATAGCAAAACATTTATGCAGAAGAATTCCTAGCATATCAGACATAAAAAGGATGAAAGGGAGTTTGATCAATAAACCTGACATCTTTAGAACATTTATCTTGTGCAGCTGAAATATAATTTCATTTTAATGTAGGTTAAAAGATTGAAATACTAATTTAGCAATAATTACTTTGTGATAATCTTTGTTTCAAAAAAGGACAAGTGTTGTTCCTATTGACTCTGGAATATACCTAATTACAGAAATCAGACTGGCCATTATTGCAGGAACTGTGATAAAAGATGTCACTGCATATTGTTCTATGGCACCAACAGCTGATTCTGCATCAAACTTTGGCATCAAGACATGACAACCTCCAACCATAAGCATGGTCATGGCCGATGACAAGCCACCAATATGGCATAACGGAGCAGTATGCAGATAGACCTGTAACAGAACAAATGCCATTAACATGGAAAACTTAATCATTCTTCACCTGTTTCAGCAGGATTTACCATGTATCTTGCACAGATGTAAAATCTTAGGATCCAGATCCTCTAAAATAAGCAACTTGCTTTGGGGTGTACAGTGAGAAATCTCAGTCGTTGATGAGAAAATTAACAATCAATATTATGTGCACATACATAACAAATTATTCATGTTGGGATATCAATCATTGATTTTCTCACCAATGATTAAAATTACTTACTTTATCTTTTCTCACTTTAGAGAAGCCAAATTCAAAATCTTAATATTAACAGCCTCGTTGTAACACGGAATGACATACATCATCCTCATTGTAGCCAACTATGGCAATCTTCGCTAAGGATTGTATGATCAAAGCTCCATGACTTAGAGTGACTCCCTTAGGCTTTCCCGTCGTTCCTAGAGTCAAGAATACAACAATTTCAGGAGACAAAAAGAAGGTATGTTTGATCAGAAATTAACACCCCTAGAATAATATTTACGCAGTAGCACATACACTACTACTAAAAAGTCATGTCAAATTTCTAAATATCTGCAACTAACATGTCAAAGCAACTTTGGACATATTGATTGTATATTTCTTTTTAAACTCCTAAAAGTGAACTAAAAAGATTTCATGAGTTTGGAAAGAAATATTTCCAATAACTACAAATCTTCTGCTCTTTTTCACTAAGTACCTCAAAAAGAATCTGCTCCAGTGCCCGTATTCACAGATTACAGGTAAATCAATCTAAAAAATTAATTCCATTTAGTTAAACAAGTTTCTATTTTGCAGAGGGAACCGGTATGGCATACACAATAGTTATTTTCATCAATCATGTATGAAATCAATTTCTAGAAGTCATTTGACGGCGAATTATTCAACCTAACTTGCAGTTTGTTAGTGAGTTAGTTCATCCACATGTATACTTTCAGATAGCGCAGAAATGATTGCCTTCTTCTGTGGAAAGTTTCTTATCTATTTTCTTTTATGTAGACCACGATTAATTGGAGTCCTGAGGAAAAGCATCTGAGTGAGAATCTTGAACCTGAAGTAAAGCATATTATGACAGTGCCTTCAGGTGCCCATGAGTAGTCAAATGGTTCAAGCTTTGCAGGATACCTCTTAATCATTTCTGGAGTGAACACTGCAAGGCAGTAAAATCAGTAAGTTATAAAGATCATTCAAGTGAAAAAAGGTTTAACATATATTTTTCACAATGGTGACTAAGCACCCAGTAATGTTCCTACCGTTCCACTTAGTAAAATCTAAGGAAGCGGAATCCAACAAAATATGCCACTTCAGAGATGGAATATCATTTTGCTGAAGTTTTGAGTACCATGTGGAACTGCTCTCGTCAGTCACTAGCAACACTGGCTTCACTGCAGCCAATGCTAATCTTGCCTCTTCAAAACTCTGCAGGAAAGAAAATTGTTTTAACGCATAACTTTATGATTGGTATATGAAACAGATTATGAGAGAAGATGTTGCAGATAAAATAAGGGAAAAATAAATTTAGTTCTGATACTTTTAGTCAAATGTGGTCTGTCTCTACATTTTCTCATTGATGAATATAGTCCTCAAAATTTAAAATCATGTGAATTTTGTCCTTCTTAGTCCAAAAAAACATGGTGAATTATTTTGAACACAGGGCTAAATTCACATCTGATTTAAAGATTGAGGACCAGACTTCGCGATATGAAGTATAGGGACCGTGACCGTGTTTGACTGAAACTATGGAGACTAAAATCACACTTTTCCCAATAAGGGAAAATAGCAACCAGTACAAGGCTGAACGAAAACATATTAACTTTTAAGGTGAGCTAGTAATGAACGATAAGAAGTTGAGTTGAACATTGTTCTGAAATACCATATTGGCATAAAAATGGTTTCAAGATAATACCAAGTTTTTTTTCTTTTTCTCTTTTGGAAAAAAGTGAAAAAAAAAAGTTTAAGAATAGCACACAAGTCAAAACTAAGCAATAAAGTCTACAGAAAATTTACTCACCCATCTATAGTTCAGAGGAGCAGCTATTCCTCCAACAAATGCAATGGCTAATAGCCATTCCAGATACCTATCACTGAAATAAAAAAAAAACAAACTCTATCATCAACAAAAGTAAATTAGCAATAATTAGACATTTTATAGGATAGGATAACGTGTTTATAGATTATACAACAAAGACAAATCCTTATTGTTGTTGCAAGGGAATTACTGCCTCCTAGACCTCTTATAAGCCATAAGAAACAACATAAATAACAAATATAATAATTTAAATCACCTAGAATCTTTGCATCAACAAAGCAAAAACTGCAGGTAAAACAGTTCGTATTGTCTGCATTATCTTGCTCGAGTACATTCAGTTGTAAACGAGAAAAAGAAACAACACACCCTCATTGATTTTTTTTAAGGTTGTTTCATTTTTAAGTAAAATCTTATACCGGTCTCGTTAAATAAGTGGGCTCCTATTTGTTTCCAGGATCAACACGACAATTAATTTACAAGATAACGATGAAAAAAAAAATGTCAACAGAAGTTTGAAAAAATATATTTGGATCTGTAGACATTTCACAGTAGAAATTTATTGCATTGTTTGACCTTAATAAGGAAAAGCTAATGCCCATGTCATCATCATCTCTAATTCTCAACACAAACCACAAAGAGGGGGCCAAAGAGTCAAATTGAAACGAGAACAAAACAAAATCACAACCAGTGCTGTGCATTATTAGGAATACAAGTGTGATTTTAAATTCCATATTTATCAGAAAAGAGAAAATAGAGCAATATATAAGAATAAAGATGCATAAATTTCTCTAATAATGGAACCCCTTCTTTAATCATAACATGCATGGTCCAAAACAAGAAACTATATAAAATTCTATTACGAATTGTAGTGTAACTTGGAAGTTCATATTAGATTGAATTAAGTAAGATGAACTATATACCATTAGAATTGTAACTTTCTAATTTGGAACTTTGTTTGAGGAAACTGACCGTAATTAATGATTAACCACTAACGCTAGCAGATGCAAAAATCAAATTAACACTAAGGAAAATGAGAGATTCTCCTAAAACAGTTGTAGAAATTCAAAACTGATACATTCTCATTCTTTGTACTTCTGAGGTAGTAAAAGAAATGGGAGAGAAAAACTAAAAGTGAGAGAGCAAAGAAAAGGTACCTATTGTAAGCAGAAATGGCAACCACGTGACCAGGTGCGAGTCCAAGGTGGAGTAGGCCTTGGGCCAAAGACAACACTTCCTCAACCAACTGTTGACCAGTTTTGCGGCGGTTTCCGGCGACAGTGACCGGAAAATGTCGCCGGAAGCCAAGCAAGCGGCTCAGACATTGGCAGATATGAGGATGAGAATAGTTAGCCATGAAAAATGTGTTATGTTTGAATTATGTTTGTATAGAAAACGTGTTTTCACGTGCAATGCACCTTTGTTCTTTCTTGTCTCCTCAAAAATTTCTGATATGCTTATCCTCAACATCACCATGTGTCACTTTTCCATTGGTACCTTCTAAATTTCCCTATTATCTATTCTTCGTATCATTAAGAACATTTCCGTGTAGAATTTTTTCATCACGATTTCTTATAACAAAAACATTATTTTATATGAATTATTCAAAACTAAATAGAATTATTTATATATATATATATATATATATATATATATATATATTTTGTTTTTTTTTCATACTTTCTAGAACATTGTTGAATATGTAGAGGAAGTTAGGGCTTATGCATGTAAGCATTTACTGATTTAAGGAAAAGTTTGGTTTTGTTTCTATAATTTTTATTTATTTTTAATTCTTACAAAGGCGCATGATGAATTGATAAGACCACATGATATCTATTTATTAATTTCATTTAACTCGGTGTTTCTCTAATAGTGGTTAACATAGCAGTAAATGTACAAAAATATTAGTAATTTTAACTAATATTAATGAGCTTTTACTTTTGTGTTTGATTAAGTTGTTCTTAATATTAGTTTAGTTGCTATTTAGGTATAATTTTTAGTTTTAGACGTTTATTATAATTTAATTGGTTAAGAAAGTATTTGAAATTTTTTCCTTGTCTTTGAACTTGTCTATATTTTTCGGTCTTGTTGAACATTATTCGATCTTTCTTAATATTATTCAGTCTTGTCTAACATTTCTCGATTTAAGTTAATTTGACGTGTTACCCTAATCATTCTTGACTTCTGGAATTGTTCACTAAATTGACCCTAAATTTTTTATGAATATAAGAAAAATAATTTATTTTCTTTATCAGGACAATATTAGATCCCAAAATGTTTCTACAATGTCAAGATGATCGCGTGATATCTATTAATCAGTTTCATGATGCTAGAAAGTCTTCAATTCACGATCAATTATTGATCATGGTTTTAAAGGTTTGTTTACAACTACATTCAACACCTTGTTTTTGAGAAAGTAGTTAATTCATAAACAAATCAATATATAAATAGAATTTTTTTTTGTGTTCACATCTTATAATATTAATTCTACCCTTTATAATATAATTATTTATTAATTTTTTAAAACTAACGGTTATTTTTATCTATTTTTTATAAAATTGTTTGTCTTTTATTTTATTCATCAATAATAAATTTCTTTATCCATTTCACTTTATTTTTAATAAATATAAATTTATTGTATATATTAACTTAATGATATTGCACTATTATCACCTACTAACATACTATCATTCATATTTAAAAAATATGTACACACATACACGATATTACAATAAAGAATACAATTGATATAATTGATGCACAATCCAAATATGATTTTCTGGGATGGAATTTGTGGTGGCATCTTATGGGTTTTCTTGTTTGTTTAAAAATATTTTTATAAATATTTAATAAAAATGTCAATTTTAATAAAAATATCATCATAAGAATTATACAATAAGTGAATTGAGTCTGAATTTAAAGAGAGACAATATTGTTTCATTTTTATAAAATTTGGAACTAAATTGAAAATAAAAATAAATATAGAAACTAAATTAAATCATTTTGACACATTACAATTATAGATGACACGTGTACAAATATAAAATCAAAAAATCAAAAATTTTAAACTGACACAATAATCAAATTGAATCATTTAAAAAATACAAGTATGAAACAAATAAAGAATGGAAAACTAATTTAATATCACTTTACAAATAATTTAACCCTAATTCAATTGGTTTGAATTAGCATACACACTCTCGCATTTGTGTGTACGTATTTTTTAAATATGCATGATATTATATTGATAATTGATGATAATGTAATATTTTTAAATTAATATATAAAATCAAATTATATTTATTAAAATAAAATGAAATATATCAATGAAAAAATAAATATTAATAAAAAGAAAAAAAAAGTAAAAATAGACCATTTTTAGAAAAATATCATAAACGTAACTGTTAATTTTCAAAAATATAATAAATTATTATATTTTAAAGAATAAAACTGATACAAAAGATCAAAACTTCTTTTTATATATATATATATATATATATATATATATATTTTGTTATAGATTTAAAAGAAGACAATTTGTTTACCGATAGAAAAAGATAAACTTTTTTCCAAAAATATCAAAGTGGGGAATGATTGTGAGTTTCAGCTTTCCGCTTACAATAATTCTGTCAAATTATCGTGTCAGGGAGATGAGATACGACGCAGACAGAATTCATAAATGTTGACGACTTAGAAAGGTATTTGGTAATAAATTAAGTAAATATTTTTCATAGAACAAAATAAAATAAAATATATAATAAAGAGGTTTTGTAGTTGTCGTAGGGCAGTCCAATTCTGACATCCAAACTATCACCACCTTCCTCGCATCGCTCACGTTTGGTGGATTACAAGCTCACCCATTTCGATTCGTTTGTTTACTCGTAAGCTTCACTTGATCTCAAATCCGTGCTCACCAATTTTCTCCTTTTCTTTTTCTTCAATGTCTTTGATTTCCCGTGATAAGACTCGTTTGTTCCATGCAAATGTAGCGCCTCAAGATTTTTTTTTCTTCTTTTTTTCACTCTCCTGGAATCCATTCTTAATCGACAATTTTACCGAACTCCTAGGAGAATGCACCGATCGCGTCGTAAAGAAATCTGAAATCTACTATTGCTGATAAAAAAACTTATTGCTGAGAACCAAAAAAACATTGTGGTAGGTAGGGTTCAATGTTCATTTTTTTCCCCTTTGATTATTAAGGGATTTCGCATCGCTTGTATAATGATATGGAGGATGCTCCAAAATCTTTTTTTTTTGTCTGTCTTGTGAGGAGGAGCGATTATTGAAGTTGGTGCTTTTGGTATTCTAGTTTTTCTTTTCTACTTCAAAGAGCGATGCTTGGTATGTGTTTGTTTGTGTGTTATGCTACTATCTGTAGACCTTGTATATAACCGGTGAGAAAAAAAAAGTGTGGATGTTTGTAAAAGACTTCAAAAAACCGAGTTCTGATTGTGTGATCACCTCTCTTTTCTTCAGTTGTATAAGTCTTTGGGTTGCCTTCTCTTCGGAGTATAACTGGACTACTTTTTCTTCGTAACTATTTTATTTATCATGTGATTATCTAAATCTTATTTTCTTCCTGTGGTGTAAGACTGAATGTAGAGGACATGTTTTGCAACTGGATGAATACGACTTGGTTCTGTAGGTTCTTCTGTGTTGTTTTCCTACCAATGTTCTATTGGTGGTGTTCTTCAATTAGAATTATAGTTTATTGCATGATTATTGAGATGAAACTTCATTTTTTATTAGGCAGCGGTACCAAAAGGCTAAACCACCTAGAGTATTCAAGTTTTTGTCCTTACGGTTTTATTGAGTTTTCAGTTTGTTGGCTCAATTTGGAATTGAAAAACTTAAAACAGATTTTATTTTCTACCTTTACAGGTTGTTTTGCTTGACTATTGTAGAGGTTGCAGCCTTGATGATTGTGGGCTTTAGGCTTGTCAATAAATAACAGCCGAATGGAACATGGAAGACCTGCAAGTAATCTTATGAAATTTAATGTGGCATACTTTATCAGTAAATATTCTCTATGACTTGGGAATTTAGGGTTTGGAGGGAAAGGAGGGTATACCTTCATTTTTTAAATGGAGAAAGTTGTTAAACATTTATGAAAGATGAGCGGGGATGATTGCAAAATGACTTATAATATCTTGTTTTACTCCTTTTTTTTTATAAAAAAAAGATATCTCATAGAGTACTTACTTAAAACAGTAAGTATACCCTCCCTTCCCTAGCCCCCAAGTCCTCTATCCAAACATGGCCTTAAAAAATTGAACATATCTGTAAAAGCTTTAAGGTTCTTTAGAATGCCTATGAAGTGTATTTGGGGGACATTGCAGAGCTATTATAACTTATTTTTTCTTGAGAAGTTGAATGATTGGAACGTCTTTTACAGGTAGAAAAAAATTGAGAGATTTATTGCTTAAAAAAGAAAATCGTTGTTGTGCTGATTGTAATGCTCCAGATCCTAAATGGGCGTAAGTGTTGCTTTTATTCCCTCATTTGTTTATGTTAATTAGCATTATCATACTTGTTTTGGCAAACTGATCGTGAATATGACATAGTTAAGATTGAAAATATGAGAAAAAGTGCTTAAGAGATTCATTGTCTCTCAACTAATTTTTTTTATTTATAGAAAAAATTACACAAGGAGTATATAGGTAATTGGTGCTAACTACTTTAAATACCTATTCTAACAACTACCTATATTTAATACATATTCCAACAGACGTAAAGTTGTAGGAAGCTAAGTGCTTGTAAAATAAATTAAAGAATTCCTCATGAATATCACTCTTTCAATTGTCAATTTACTTTTGATAACTGCTTTTCAGGTCTGCCAACATTGGAGTTTTTATATGCTTAAAATGTTGTGGTGTGCACAGAAGCCTCGGTACTCATATATCAAAGGTAAACCATTCACCATCATTCTTAGGTTGTGTCATTGTTATGGAATTGATGTCTGGATCTTAGAATTACTTTTTCATCTCGTGCCAAATATTAAATTTGATTTTTGTATTGAGTATCTTCTCCTTTTTGTCTTCAACAAATTTAAAGGCTGATAATTCGTATCTTGGGGTTGTTATTTTTCAAGAACCTGTGTGCTATAACTTTGATGTGATATGAAGTTCTCGTCAAGATAAATAAGCTAGCTTTTAGCTTATTTGACTAAAATAATTTGTTTAGTAAACTAGCTTGTTGCATTAACTTGTGGGGATTTTTTGAAATGCTAGCTCATCTAGCGATTGATCTTACAAGCTCCCACTTCTCTTTTGTTCTCAGTTTCACCCTCACTATCTTATTATAATTCCTCCTTCACTCTTCTCGTTAGAAAATCCTTAACCCACTCTCAAACGTCATGAAAGATTGAGAGCATTTGGATGCTTGTAACTTGTATGTCTAAACTATAGAATCAATGGTCAAGGTTAATCTTTTTGCTTTTCAAGGTTTCTAATGTGACAAAGCATATAGTGATGTACTTCAATGACTTCAATGGTGTATTACCTCTTAAATATAGCTTGGTAATGTGTGTTCATATGTGAGAGTTGTTAGGTGGATTAGAGGTGGTTTAAGGCATCTTAGGAGAAGGCCGGGTTGTCTTAAGGGCTTTCAATGGAAAGACACGTCTTGTGGCAGAGGTACTCACCTGATGGCTACGGTGAGGTGCATATTGGCAACACATATCTCAACAATGTCAGTTGCTTGCCGTGTTGAACACATACTTCAGAACAATACATTGTAATTTTGGAGAGTCAGATATGGCTCTGGGATTGAGCCTTTCTAGGGGGTCCGTTCTGGATTAATTAACTTATCAACTTCTTGTTTTCTTTCTTTTAGTTAACTTTAGGCTTTCAGCTAAATTTTCAATTTTCAATTAATTTATATGCTAGTTTTGTCAAATACACTCATGGAGAGAAAAGAATCGGCTTTTTGTATTGTTTGTATTTCAGTTCAAGATTCAGAAGACATGTTTCTTTGCAATGAATTGTACTTGGACTGAATGTGTTAGATACATATGACAGTTGGACATTGGTAATGAAAAATGATATCTGAGTTAAAAAACATCGCCATGCTTCTTCGTGTCAACTCTATTTCCATTTTAATGTATTCATGAAAATTTTTACTAACCATGTGTTAGGATCCTCTTTTCAGAATTTAAAATGTTAAATTCAGAAATGGCAAAGACATATTTACAACTCTCGGAGTCTCAGTTAAAAAAGATGCAAACTAACCAGTGTGGCCAAAGTCATTGAATTGGATTCAATACCAAGAGTATGCTGAACGTTTTGAGAAAATTACTAAATTCATGAGTTGTGTCAATTGCACGTCAGTTTCACCCTACGTTTTCATTTTTGTTGTTGAAGGTTGTTTCTACACAAGCATGAATAAGACTAGACTGAAAGGTTTATGTTCTGTAAGGAACCTTCGCTATACTATATATGAAGAGTAACTTTATTTTGTTCTGAAAGATGAATACAAAGTTTATACAATAGTGACCTCGCATACCCATGGGTACCATTCCCCAGAGCTAAGCTTCTTCAGAGGAAATGTCCTCTGTTTATTTTCAAGAAATAACATCTGGAAACTAAGCTGACATGGTAACGGAACTGAATAACAGCAAAAAGATAAACCTAATGATTGCAACAACCCTATCCTAATTAATCCTCCTTGTTAACACATACTGAACTGGTTTTTTCTTCTGCTCCTTGTTCCTATATTTTCTCATGTACACTCCAAATGTGGGGCTTATCATTCTGAGTTAGGGGTCTTGCATGTTCAGGATGAGTTTTCAACATTAAACAACCTTAAAGTTTGGCATGAAGTCAAGCAATCAAATCCTTAGATTTTAGCAAATTGACTGATTATTGTGTTCTGACCTAGTTTTTTTCCGTGGGCTGTCTATCAATGATGGAGATCCAACTTTTCTTATCGTTTACCTTTTTTGAAGACGATCTTAAGTTGACTCATACCAATCTAGTTAAGAGTGGTGTGTATGAGTGCTGAACTCATTTTGTCTGACAGCATTGTTTTTATTCTTAGGTTTTGTCTGTGGCATTGGATGACTGGTCAGAGGATGAAATAGATGCAATGATAGAGGTTGGGGGAAATGCTTCTGCTAATTCAATATATGAAGCTAATATTCCTGAAGGAGTTACAAAACCCGGACCAGATGCTGATCATGAGCAGCGTTCGAACTTCATAAGGTTAGATTTGTTTTCATATACACAATGCACTGTATGTATTCTGTTCTTAGCTTCTTTGATTCATTTTGAAAGTTTTATTAGCACCATGAAGTAGGTAATGCTAAAGGCTATTGATTCTCACTCTGATATTTGTTTGACCTTTTGCATCATGGCTTATTTTCTTGATTTTCTGCTCTGGTTTCAACGAGTTTAGTGAGTGAATTCATTAATAAATTGACTTCTTTTTTATTTGTGACCATTGGAACTACAGGTCAAAATATGAATTTCAAGAATTTCTGAAACCGAGTTTGCGCATTATATCTGGAAAAGGCAGTCTAGAATCAAGTTCTACAAAAAGTGCTAAGGATAGTTTTAGAAGTACTAGTACAGAGAGAAAGGTAACTTCATGTTATGTGTTAGTTCTTCAGATTATCTGACTACTTTTATGTAGTGGAGGGAGAAATATAGGGACCAATTTTGGATAAATTATCGTTTTGTTTGTAAAATAATTTTTTATTGAATTGAGGTGTTGTTGGACCAGATGAAAAAGCCTTTCTAACAAAAAATAGTTAATATAGATGAGATGAAGCATGCTGCATTATCCAACTTTACTAGTTTCACGGCGTTGGCAATGCAGTTATCCTCACGAGTGATTTCCTTATAATGTGACTAATATTGGTGTCAAAAACAGGAAGGTATGGTAGAATTTATTGGACTGTTGAAAGTGAAAGTGATTAAAGGCACAAATTTAGCTATCAGGGATATAAAGTCAAGTGATCCGTATGTCATTTTGAGCCTTGGCCAGCAGGTTGGTGTAACTTAATGATCTTGGGATACTGTTGCTCCGTATCTTCTATTTATAGTTGTAAAATCATAGAGTTATAATTTTCTTTCTGAAACTAATTTGCTGCTATATCTTAATGCCCATAGACTGTCCAGACATCTGTAGTGAGTAGTAACTTGAATCCAGTCTGGAATGAGGAATACATGCTGTCTGTTCCAGAGGATTATGGACAGATGAAATTGGTATGTTAGAATTTTGATGTTGTGAAAAGCAGACTCTATTTTATGTGTGTTTTATCATATATAGCCACATACTTAAATAAAATGAGCTCCTCATTCCTCAGCTTCCAACACCTTTTAACTTGCAAAACAAGTTACTTGTATTGCTTGCAACATAATCCCAATCAAATTTACCTTCTCTTGCATCCTTTCTCTCTGTTGGAAATTAAACAGTTCTATTCCGAATACAATTTGTAATATACCTATTTGAAGCAAAACTTTTAATTTATGATGAAAATGAATTATAAAGTTACATAAACATTATCCAAGTCTAGACATTCTTCATTTACCTGGTTTCAGTTACATAAACATTAATTATTACTTCAAGCACCACTGGAAGTTTTTCTTCCTCTTCCCCTCAAAACTCTTAAACTAATAAAGACATCTGTTGTGGTTGATGAATGTCTAGTATCTATTTGATGTTCAGATGTTTATATATACATATGTTGCATCTTGCTTTATGTGTTGCTCTTTCGACGTGAGAATATAACTGATTTTTGGTTTGAAAACATGACTCTATGATATCAACTGGCTGTGCTGCAGAAAGTATTTGATCATGACACATTTTCCGCTGATGATATTATGGGAGAAGCAGACATTGATCTTCAGTCTCTGATAACATCTGCTATGGCATTTGGAGATGCTGGAATGTTTGGCGATATGCAGATAGGAAAATGGTTAAAATCCGATGACAATGCACTTATTGAGGATAGCACAGTCCATATTACTGAGGGTAAGGTTAAACAAATGATGTCACTAAAGCTCCAGAATGTTGAATCTGGAGAATTAGATCTTGAACTCGAGTGGATTCCTCTTGATCAATAGGGACTTGATTGCTGTTAGCCTATGTATTCTCTTGAACAAATGTCTGTAATTTTTTCTCTTCACCTTTTCATCCATCATCCTAGAGGAACAAATAAATCTGTAATTTTCCTATTTAGTTTGTCTCTTAAATTATTTGTCCAAATAATTAGTAATTTTTCTTCAAAAAAAAAAAAAAAAAAACATCTTTTTTTTTTTAGAGAGGTAGTGGGACAGAAAACATATACTTTTGCTAACGAGTAATGTTTACCTTTTTTGTGCGCAAATGCCAGTTACTTTGCATACATGCCTTGTTGATGAACTATTAGAAATTAATAGTTTTCTTCTTTTTTTTTTCTTAAGAATTAATCTAAAATTTTCATTGCACTGATTTCTTCGTACAGAATACTCTTAATTAAATTCATTTCTTTTAAAGCAATATGTAGCTGACAGACTACTTTGATTTTAAGTGTTTGTAAGTATTTAATTGATACTGCGGTTGGTTTTTGAAAAAAATATACATTTAAGAACTGTTATTGTTCAGATTATTCTATTTTATTAATCTTATGACTTGGTTATTGTTTAAAATAACTAGATTCTTTATTCTCTTTTTCATCTGTTTCTCACTTAGGACTTGTTTGATTGAAAAAATAAAATGAAAACCAACTTTTAAATGTACAGTAGTTGATATAATTATCATTCTCTCTCTCTCTCTCTCTATATATATATATATATATATATATATATTGAGGAAAACCTCTCCAACAAAAAACAGTAATTATAACCCATTTATATATCAAACATGTAAAAGATTAAAGATATGTAGATTACCATTTTAATTTTTTTTTTAAAAGGAAAAATCAGATGGGGTGGCACAAAAATCTTGATAAATAAATATGTAATATAACTATTCTTTTTATTATTATTATATGAGTATTTATTGGGTTAGGTTATCCAATGATCTAATATAACAAATTAATTAGGTTGAGTTTCTTTTCTGAGTCAAATTTCTTTTCAATATGACTTAAATGACGAATTTTTGTCTGTTGCATTCGATCAGAATTATTAAATAATAAAGATATTATTATTATTATTATTATTCATTTTATTTTATTATTCTATTAATTAAGTATAATTTTAAAATATTAAATTATTCAATTGTTTTCATATTAAACAATATAGCATGTGTTTTAAAAAGTTCTAAAAAATATTTTCAAATACAATTTTGACAAAAATAAAATTAAAACTTGTGACACAATTCATTCCAGTGAAATCAAATATGAATTAGTTAGATTTAGTAAAAAAAGAATAACAGAAATTTAACCTAACTTAATCTCTAATTTTTTTTTATTAAATTTATTAGGTTGAACGATATGATTGTTCAAACTCTATTTCATCTTATGCAAGCCATTTACATATTAATTATAAATGATAACATCATAATAATAAAAGTGAGGGTAGGAGGGAATACATGCTATATATTGGACCATCATGTTTTCATGAGTCACAAATTTACATGCTAATCTTTTTTCCACTTTCAGCAATTTTTCTTATTTAAACTTACTTCATAAAAATATCGCTCTAACTTTTTCCTATTCTAAATAATTGATTCTCTTTCACACTTCTACTCTCTTTTTTTATTTATCCCATAGCAATAACGAATGTTCTAACTCAGTTTAATCTTGTTTTCATCAAATAATCATTTAATTAATCGTAAAAATTGTAAATTATTTAATATAAAATCTGAACTGTATTAAATAAATATTTACGATTTAATTTGAACTAGTCTTTTGCTATTATAAAATTATAAACTATTTTTTTACAAAATTTTTTTGAAAGATTTTCTTCCAAACAATTGTTAAAACATTTCATAATAGAAAATTATCAAATACAATATATGATATGATATGTTAAAAAATTTGAAGTTATATTTTGTATTGATCTATGTAAGACACTGCAATTTGTGACAACATTTTCTATTTAGGGGGTTGCACCCCCAATATTTCTTCTACACCTCCAAATATTCACGGTTTTCCATTTATGTCCTTGGAAAATTAAATAAATAAAAAAGTTTAATTAGGTAGACACAATAATTAAACAATTATGAATGACAGAGTTAGTTGGGTGCCTGAATTAATTTCCGGCCAGTGGTTTATATACCCTGCACCCCTCTTCGGTTTCACTTACACTTACTTTCACTTTCACTTTCACTTTCACTTTCAGTGCAAAAAATTTCGTTGGTGGTTGAGGTGTAAAATTTTCAGTCGAGGGTCCACTCCTATTTTACCATTTGCTTTGCTTCATTTCTTCTCGGAAAAAGAGGTACGTGCATTTAGAATAGAAGTTTATATTTGATAAGTTTATCTCTGAGATAAATGTTGGTGCATTTTTAATATTTCATTCTTACATTTTACGGAAGTCAATACGGAAGTGTGAAGTCAAGTTATTTTTTCATATATGGAAGTCGACTTCTGGAAGTGCATATGTAAAACGGAAGTCAACTTCCGGAAGCCAAATCTAACTTTACGAAAATGAAATTATTTTTTCTCTTCTACGGAAGTCGACTTCCAGAAATGTATGTGTGAAACGGAAGTCAACTTCCGGAAGTGTATGATTTAATCGGAAGTGGAAGTGACGTGTAAAATTTTTATAGTGTTACGGAAGTGGACTTCCGCTCTTTTAAGTCAATTTTTCGCCCGGAAGTCGAGTATATTAAGTCAATTTTTCGCCCGGAAGTCGAGTATATGTTTGGTAAGTAGTGTGATGAGTAAATTTTTTCCACTTCCGTAGGTAATGATTTATCTTGTTTTTCCTTTTTTCCACTTTTGATGCTTTCTATGTTCTACCATGCTTCTTTTTTTTTTTTTTCACTTTTCCACT